>VOFD01001799.1_pt1 | contig 33198 bp, 45 predicted proteins | sample 5384101 | NCBI WGS metagenome assembly VOFD01 (sample SAMN12384723, study PRJNA508395) | human gut metagenome | isolation source: healthy gut C | host: Homo sapiens
ATTACCGCCAATTTCAAAGGGAAACGGTCCGACGCACTCAACATCATAGGCACGGAACTCGAAGAGGTCAACTACCTCTACGAAGGGCCGCTGGAACCGATGATGAACTACGCAGACCCGATGAGCCGTCTGGAAGAGGACAAGAAACTCGGCGACATGCACAACCAGGCTCTCGTACAGGTCATTCCCAAGTCTACCGGTGACTTCACCGCTTGGCTCTACTACATATTCGGAGACGGCCTCGCCTATACGATTAACAACAACACCCTCGACGTTACCGGTTCGGGCGACCTCATGATGCTCGCCATCTGGGGCCCGGCACAGTCCACCGACAATCCCGTCGGCGAATTCCCGATGAGCCCCGGCTTCGGACTCCTCTTCGAAGAGGGCAGTGCAATGCCCGGCAACCCCATTCTCGGTCAGAGCATCGACCCGCAGCAGGGATGCTGGTACACCTACGCCTCCAAACAGGGCTCTACCCTCCAACTGAACAGCTACGCAGGCGCGATGCCCGACCAGGGCCGTATCATCACCAAACCGGCCGAAGACGGTACCAACCAAATTGTGGACTTCCTGTTCTACGACAAGTACGGTCATGAGATATCCGGTATCTACGAAGGTGCAATGGAAGTGATAAAAAGCCTCCCAGTCGGCTGCCGCAGCCAACGCAGGCCTCGCTTACATCCCCTCCTTCCCGATTGCTCCGGAGCTCGCAGTGCCCGCGACTCCGTTCAACATCCGGTTCGTAGACTGACATCGGACGGTACGATAACTGCAAGAGGCGGTGCCCGTAGGCATCGCCTCTTTTTTCTTTGTCCCCCAGCCGAACGTTATGCGGTTTTTCCCCTTTTTTTGACTACCTTTGCGAGCGGAAGCAACGTTCGTCCGCCTTCGCGGACGGACATATTGTCAAACCAATCACGGCACTGTATGGACGATGGCAGTTGTAAAGACAAGTATCGCGGCGGTATCCTACCTGAATACCGTGCCGTTCATCTACGGTATCCGACACGCGGATAAACTGCAGGCCGAACTGCTCCTGGCCCCGCCGTCCGCCTGCGCCCGGAATTTCATCGACAGGAAAGCCGACATCGCACTCGTTCCGGCGGGAGCCCTCCCGCTTATGGACGATGCCGAAATCGTCACGAACTACTGCATCGGCGCAGAAAAAAGCGTTCGTACGGTAACGGTCATGAGCAATGTCCCCATCGGCGAAGCGACGGTCATCCATCTCGATTCGCACTCCATGACATCGGCCCTTCTGGTCAGGATTCTCGCTGCCGAACTCTGGCATATACGCCCCGAGTGGCGGGAACTCACCGACTATTCGGCTGCGGAACACCCTGCGGAAGGAGAGGCTTTCCCTTTTCATCGGCGACAAGGTGTTCGGTTACGAAGGCAAATTCCGCTACACATACGACCTGGCAGACTGCTGGCGGGAACTGACCGGCAAACCATTCGTATTCGCCGTATGGGTAGCCCGCAAGGGGAGCGCTCCCGAGCTCATCGACGCTCTCGAAAGCTCGCTGGATCTCGGCGTGGAACGTATCTGGGAGGCCATCGTCGAGCGCGGCCACAGCGAGAAGGATTACGCATACGGCTACCTGACGGAGAACATCGACTTCCTCTTCGATTATCAGAAAAAGGCAGGCGCTGGAGCTCTTCCGCGACAAGGCGAAGAAGTTCACACCACGCGCCAATCCGGGCTAAGTTGCGTCCGGGGGTCGGCAACGGAACCGTTCGAAAGGTTCCGGCCATGTCACGCATCATGAATCACAACCCAAACGCAACCAGCCATGATAACGATTTACCTGAAGCAATATAACAAGATAGTACGCAATCCCGACCTCAAGATATTCGACGAGCTGGGATACGACGACATCCTGTGGATAGACCTTCTGAACGCCTCCATCAAGGAGCAGAAAGAGGTCGAAAACTTCATGGAGATAAATCTCCAGACACGTCAGCAGGTCGAAGAGATTGAAACCTCGTCCAAATATTCGGAAACGGAGAACGCCATCTTCTCCAACGCGGACTTCTTCGTACACTCCCCCGACGGCATCACGGTGGAGCCCGTCTCCTTCGTGATTAGCGAAGGGTACTGATAACCGTCCGGCAGTCGGAATTCCGTACCTTCGCCGAAGCGGAAAAGAGGCTCCAGATAAATTCGCGGGGATACACCACGGGGTACCACCTCTTCGTCTCCATCCTCGAAATACGTATCGACGCCGACGCCGACGCCGTGGAGGCCGTTTCCAAACAAATCGCCACCCTCAGCAAAGAGATAGGCGCCCAGGACCGTGTCAGCCAGAACGAAATACGGCACATCAACACGCTGCAGGAGACGACGATGATGATGCGCGAGGTCATCTTCGACCGGCAGCGACTCCTGTCGGGCATCCTCAAGAGCGAACGTTTCCCGAACGATATCTACCCGCGGCTGCAACTCATGATACGCGACGTGAACTCCATCGTGAGCCACGCCGACTGCAGCTTCGAGCGCCTCGATTTCCTGCGCGAAACGGCCCTCGGCCTCATCAACCTCGAACTGAACAACACGACGAAAATATTCACCATGGCTTCGGTCTTCTTCATGCCGGCCACCCTCATCGCAAGCATCTACGGCATGAATTTCCACATGATGCCGGAACTCGACTGGCGGTACGGCTACCCGGCGGCCATTCTGCTGATGGCTCTGGTCTCGTTCCTGTGTTACCGCTTCTTCAAACACCGGAAATGGCTCTGAGGCTGCCGAAGAGGAACTTTTCCATGCACCGAAAAGACACGGGTGCAGTCCGGCCCCGATTTGCATACCCTCGAAATAAATTCGTATTTTTGTATCCGACTTAAACGACAGACGACATGCCGACAAAACTATACGACGACATCATATTCGGGCCGGTACGCAGCCGGCGGCTGGGCCTTTCGCTCGGCGTAAACCTGCTCCCGCTCGAATGCAAAGCTCTGCTCCTTCAACTGCATCTATTGCGAATGCGGCTGGACGGAAAAGGGACACAAGGCAGCCTTCAACAAACGCGAGGACGTGGCACGTCTGCTCGCCGACAAACTCTTCGAGATGGTGAACGCCGACAACGCACCGGACGTCATCACCTTCGCAGGCAACGGCGAACCCACCATGCACCCCCCAATTCGAGGAGATAATAGACGACGTTCTGAAGATAAGGGACAACTACGCTCCCTCGGCCAAAGTTTCGGTTCTGACGAACGGTACGATGCTGAAAAAGGAGAGCGTCCGCCGCGCCCTGTCAAAAGTGGACAACAACATCGTGAAACTCGACTCGGCCTTCGACGAAACGGTACGTCTGATAGATAACCCCCTGGGCGAATACAGCGTGGCGGAGACGGTACGCTACATGAAGATGTTCGAAGGGAGGCTCATCATCCAGACCATGTTCCTGCGCGGCTCGTACGAAGGGCGGCCCGTAGACAATACCACCGAACGCGAAGTGTCGGCCTGGCTGGAACTTGTGAAGGAGATAGGGCCGCGGCAGGTGATGATATACACCATCGACCGCGACACGCCGGACCCCGACCTTGAAAAGGTTTATCTCGATGAGCTCGGCGACATCGCACGCCGCGTCCGGGCGCTCGGCATTGAGTGTTCAGTTGCAGGATAGAGAAGCATGGTAACTACCGAACAGATAAAAAAGAGCTCACCGGACGGCGCGAGGGACTGCGGCGTCACCTCGCCATCGAAGACAAACTCATTGAACTCGACGAGGAGCAGGCGCGTACGCTTGCCCCCGACTTCTGGGACAGGCCGGAAGAGGCCGAGAAGCAGCTGCGCAAGGTGGCCGGGATAAAGAGCTGGATAGACGACTTCCGGGCGATAGAACGGCTGTGCGACGACCTGGAGCTGATGCCCGACTTCGTCCGCGAAGGCGGGGCATCGGAGGAGGAGCTCGATGCGCTCTATGCGGAGACCCTCGCCAAAATCGAAGCGCTGGAGATGCGCAACATGCTCCGCGGCCCGGAGGACAGGATGGGCGCCATCATGGATATCAACTCGGGGGCCGGCGGCACGGAGAGTCTCGACTGGGCCTCCATGCTGCTGCGAATGTACACCCGCTGGGGCGAACTGAACGGCTACAAGGTACGTATCGCCGACCTGCAACCGGGCGAGGAGGTGGGAATCAAATCGGCTACCATCGAAATCGAGGGCGACTACGCCTACGGCTATCTCAAAAGCGAAAACGGCGTGCACCGCATGGTGCGTCTGTCGCCTTTCAACGCCAACAACAAGCGCCAGACGACCTTCGCGTCGGTGTTCGTGTCGCCCGCTGTGGACGACACGATCGAAATCAACATCAATCCCGCGGACATCACCTGGGATACCTATCGTAGCAGCGGAGCCGGCGGCCAGAACGTCAACAAGGTCGAGACGGCCGTGCGCCTGCGATAGAGTTCGAAAAGACCCCGACACGGGCGAACCGGTGGAGTTTCTGATCGAGAACATGGAGACCCGCTCGCAGCTGATGAACCGCGAGAACGCCATGCGCATCCTCAAATCGAAGCTCTATCAGCGCGAACTCGAAAAGCGGCAGGCCATACAGGCTCAACTGGAGGGACAGAAGAAGAAAATCGAATGGGGTTCACAGATACGCAGTTACGTATTCGACGACCGCCGTGTCAAGGACCACCGCACCGGCCACCAGACCTCCGATGTGGAGCGTGTCATGGACGGCGAGATAGACGATTTCATCAAGGCTTATCTTATGGAATTCGGAGCGTCCGCCCAATAGATGCTTCCCCGAAAAGATTAAAAACAGAATAAATACCGGTTCGGCAACAATATATTGTTGCCGAATTGTTATATTGCATCTACCTTAGGCGTCAATATTGCTGAAGCCACCGGGAACCGGACGACGCACACCGTCCGGAAATACGGAAATACCCGCGACATAAAGACGTAAGAGATGCTCCTCCTCAAGAACATACACAAAACCTACCACGCAGGCTCCCTTGCATGTGCTCAAAGGCATCAACCTCGAAATAGAGAAAGGCGAATTCGTCTCCATCATGGGGGCGTCCGGTTCGGGCAAATCGACTCTGCTGAACATCATGGGCATCCTCGACGACTACGACGAAGGCGAATACTACCTCGACGGCCGGCTCATCCGGGGACTCAACGAAACGCAGGCCGCCGCTGCGGAACCGCATGATAGGCTTCATCTTCCAGTCGTTCAATCTCATCAACTACAAGAATGCCATGGAGAACGTGGCGCTGCCCCTCTACTACCAGGGGAGTCCCGCGGCGCAAACGCAACGCCGTCGCACTCGAACTGCTCGACAAACTGGGCATCCGGGAGTGGGGCACGCACATGCCCAACGAGATGTCCGGAGGCCAGAAGCAGCGGGTAGCCATCGCACGCGCTCTCATCAACAGGCCGCAGATAATCCTCGCCGACGAACCTACCGGCGCCCTCGACAGCAAGACCTCGCAGGAGGTGATGGACCTGCTGCGGCAGGTGAACGACGAAGGGATGACCATCGTGTGCGTCACCCACGAACGCGACATTGCCCAGCGGACGGACAAAATCATCTATCTCAGGGACGGCATCATCGAATCCATAACCGACACGGGAAGATAAGCCATGCGGGAGATTTTCACCGAGATATGGTCTTCGATGCGCAAAAACAAAGGCTGCGCACCTTCCTCACGGGATTCTCCGTGGCATGGGGCATCCTCATGCTCATCATCCTGCTCAGCTCCGGCAATGGACTCCAGAACGGCATGATGTCCAACTTCGACTACATGGCCACCAACTCCATCGAGCTCTACAGCAGCCGCACTTCGATGCCCTATGCGGGGTACGCCGAAGGCAGAAGCATCTACCTCTCCGGCAAGGATATCGAGATACTCGAAGAGGAGTTTCCGAATGTAGACAAGGTGACATCGAGCGCCTGGTATTCGGGCGGCACCATGACCCGCGGCAAAAATTATATCAACGTCTCCATGCACGGTGTCCGCCCCGAACATACCGAAGTATTCAAGATTGAGATACTGGAGGGACGCTTCATCAACCGGCAGGACATCGACCGACAGCGAAAGGTATGCGTCATCAGCCAGCCCGTCAGAGAAGTACTTTTCGGCAACGAATCGCCAATAGGGAAAGAGGTGATACAGAACGGCGTGGTATGGACCGTCGCGGGTGTCTACAAGGATTACGCCTACGGCAACCAGAACAGCGTCTTCATTCCCTACACCACAGGCCGGCTCATCTACATGCAGAACGACCCGTGGATAGGCTACATCGTCTTCACGCTCCAGGACATCAATACGGACGAAGAGATGGCCGCATTCGAGGATGACGTGCTGCGCCGCCTCTCGTTCGAGCACAACTACGCCCCGACCGACAAGAACGCCATCTATCTCTACAATAACTTCAACCAATTCAAAGGGATGAACAGAATATTCCGCGGGCTCGACATGTTCATCTGGATTATCGGTCTCGGAACGCTGCTGGCCGGTATCGTGGGCGTCAGCAACATCATGCTCGTCACGGTCAGGGAACGCACCTTCGAGTTCGGTATCCGCAAGGCGCTCGGTGCCCGGCCCGCCTCCATCATCCGGCTCATCCTCATCGAATCGGTGGTGATAACCGCCTTCTTCGGCTACGTCGGACTCGTCCTCGGGGTGGCGGTCATGGAAGTCGTCAACCATGTTCTGGAGGCGACGGCAACGGCGGTACCCGACTCGTTCGCCGTATTCCGCAACCCGACGCTCGACCTGCGGGCAGCCGTCTCGGCGACCGTCGTACTGATAATAGCGGGGCTGGTGGCCGGGTATGTCCCCGCCCGGAAAGCCGCCCGGCTCAAAACAATAGACGCGCTGCGCTACAACAAATAACACACAAGGCAAGCCATGTTCGACCTCGACCGCTGGAAAGAAATCTGGGAAACCATCGCCCGCAACCGCAAAAGGAGCATCATGACGGGACTGGGGGGTCTTCTGGGGCATCTTCATGTTCACCGTGATGATGGGATTCGGCATGTGGCTGGGACGCACCGCCCTCTCCTCGCTGGGCAGCTACTCCACCAATACGACCTATTTTTTCACCGACCAGACGAGCATCCCCTATCAGGGTATGCCTTCGGGCCGATGGTGGAACTTCGACATGCACGACCTGGAAGCCATCCGGCAGCAGGTTCCCGACATCAAGTATGCGGCAGCCATGAACTGGGGAGGTTCGCAGAAGGTGTCGCACAACGAACGCAAGGGCGAATACTACCTGATGGGCTATACGCCGGATTTCCAGAAAATCAATCCGCAGCCCCTGAAATTCGGCCGCTTCATCAACCAGCCGGACATGGAGGGCAAGCGCAAGGTGTGTGTCATCGGCGGACAGATATGGAAGGAGCTCTTCCCCGGCGGCGAAAACCCCGTGGGCGAAGTCATCAAGATGAACGACCTCTACCTGACCGTCGTGGGCGTCATGGAGCGGGGCAGCACCTCGATAAACATCGGGAGCAATCCGGAAACCACCATCGCCGTACCCAACTCGCTCGTACAGCAGCTCTGGAACGAAGGTTCTTCGGTGGATATGATAACCATCATGGCGGAAGACGACGTCCGCATCCAGGACATCGAGGAAAAGTGCAAGCGCATCATCGCAGCCAACCACATCATTTCGCCCGACGACAAGAAAGCCATCAGCGGCTTCAACCTCGGCGAACAGTTCGAAAAAGGTGAACGGACTGCTGAACGGCATCAGCCTGCTGACATGGATAGTGGGTCTGGGGACGCTGCTGGCCGGCATCGTAGGCGTCAGCAACATCATGCTCGTCATCGTACGGGAGCGGACGCAGGAGATAGGCGTCCGCCGGGCGATAGGCGCCCGGCCGTGGTCCATCATATCGCAGATTCTCTCCGAAAGTTTCCTGCTGACCTTCATCGCCGGTATCCTCGGCCTTGCGGCCGGAGTCGGAGCACTGTCGGTATTCGAGAAGCTGATAGCGGCCACGACGGAGCTGGGGAGCGACATGCAGCCGCTGCAGATATCTTTCGGGCTCGGCATCACGGCCACCCTCATCATCATCGCCGGAAGCTTGCTGGCCGGCATCATCCCGGCCAGCCGTGCCATGAAGATAAAAGGCGGTGGATGCGATTAGGGAGGAGTAGCGCCGGATGCAGCCGTGCAACTGCCAAACCGGACAGGACGCAACGACAGACTGGGAATGAAAATTTAAAATATAGCAGTTATGAAGAAAAGTATTTAGAATCCTGCTCATCGTCCTGCTCGCGGGACTGTTCGTCGGGACGTTCGTCTTCCTGTGGAACAAGACGCGGCCGGTCAAGACCGTCTACGGGATAGTGACGCCCGTCCGCGACACCATCTCCCAATTCGTGGTAGCCACCGGACAGGTCGAACCGCGCGACGAAGTACTCATCAAGCCCCAGATTTCGGGCATCATCTCCGCCCTGCACAAGGAGGCAGGCAACATGGTGCGGCAGGGCGACGTATCGCTACCGTGAAGGTCATTCCGGAGATGAGTTCCCTCAACAACGCCGAATCGGGAGTCAAGCAGGCGGAAATAAATCTGGAACAGACCAGGCGCGAATACGAACGCACCGAAAAACTCTACCGGAAGAACGTCATCACCCTCGACGAGTTCGAGAAGGCGGAGACACAGGCTCCGGATTGCGGAAGAGAACCTCCAGAGCGCACGCGACAACCTGAAATCGTACGCGACGGCATCGTCTCCCGCAACGCCGAAATAAGCAATACCCAGATACGTTCCACGATAGACGGCATGATACTGGACATTCCCGTCAAGGTGGGCAACTCGGTCATCCAGTCCAATACGTTCAACGACGGCACGACAATAGCCGTCGTGGCCGACATGAACGACATGATATTCCGCGGGAAGGTCGACGAGACCGATGTGGGCAAGGCTCCACGAAGGGATGCCCGTCACGCTCACCATCGGCGCCGTACAGGACTCGAAACTGAACGCACGGCTGGAATATATCTCCCCGAAGGCGACGACGGACAACAACGTCATCATGTTCGAAGTAAAAAGCTGCCGTGGACGTGGACGATAACATCTTCGTCCGTTCGGGTTACAGTGCCAATGCAAGCATCATGATAGAGAACCGCGAGAACGTGCTGGCCGTGCCGGAGAGCGTACTCGAATTCGAGGAGGACAAAACCTACGCCTACGTGCTGACAAGTCCCGAAGGGGCCGAAGAACAGACGTTCGAGAAAAGGGCGGTCACGACGGGACTCTCGGACGGCATGAACATGGAAATCAAGGACGGACTCTCCGAAACCGACCGGCTGCGGGGCATGGCGATGCCGCGCACCAAGAAATAGCCTACCCGTAACGTAAAACCTCACCGCCATGAAACGCAAAACGATAGTTACCGTCTTCTTCACCCTGACCGCCCTGCTGCTATCCGGCGGAAAAGCCGAAGGACAGCAGCAGGAGACCCTCGCCCGGTCGTCCTCACCGACAGCCCGGTATGCGGCAGAAGAAACCGGCCTCCCGGCAGCCGCCCCGTGGACGCTGCAGGAGTGTATCCGGTATGCTCAGGAAAACAACATAGAGATACAGCGGCAGGAGCTCTCCATCGAAGATGCCGAGGCCTGGCCCGAAAGCAGACCCGGCTCAACTACATACCGTCGGTAAGCGCATCGGTCGGCTCCGGAACTTCGTTCGGCCGCGTCCTCGACCCGACCACCTATGAATTCCGCGAGAACTCCAGCAATACCGACCTCAGCGCCTCCCTCTCGCTCGGCACGGAAGTGTTTGCGGGAATGCGCAAATATCACCAGGCTCAAGAAATCCGACCTGGCCCTGCAGGATATGCTGCTACAAGTGGACAAGGCCCGCAACGACCTCTCGCTCAATATCACCGCGGCTTACCTCGACGTGCTGTTCGCCGAAGAGAAGGTCACCATCGCCTCACAGCGTACCCGAACGCTCACGTTGCAGGTCGAACAGACGCAAATGCTGGTGGAATCGGGACGCAAAACCACGGGCGACCTGCTGCAATTGCAGGCCGACCTGGCCGATGCACAGTTTCAGGATATCGAAGCGAAAAACAACCGAACCCTCGCTTACTTTACGCTCTGCCAATTGCTGGAGATAGACGACTACGAGACGTTTCGCATCCTCATCCCGGAATCGATGCCCGTCTCCCGCGACGGCGTGGCGGTGGGCCCGGGAGAGATTTACGAAATGGCGCAGGAGCTGCCGCAGGTCAAATCGGCCGGACTGGCCATGGATATGGCAGACCGTGATATCAGCATCGCCAAATCAGGCCTCTACCCCACCCTGAGTCTCTCGGCAGGCTACGGTTCCTCCTTCTCCAACGGCCGGCAGAAACCCGACATCAACAACCCCGCCACCTACATCCAGTATCCGTTCAAGGACCAGATACGCGACAACGCGAGCTATCATATATCACTCAGTCTCAGCATTCCCATCTTCAACTCCCTCTCGGCCCGCAACAACGTCAAGAGTTATCGCATCGCCCGCCACAGGGCCGAATACGATTATATGATAATGCAGAAGAACCTTAACAAAGAGATAAGGCAGGCCTATATCGACGCAGTAGGAGCTTACGAACAGTACGAAGCGGCGGCTAAAAACGTCACCACGACAGAGGAGGCGTTTCGCATGCTGGAGGAAAAATACAACCTCGGCGCGGCTTCGCCGGTGGATTACAGCATTGCGCTCTACAATCTCGTGAACGCCCGCTCGCAGCCTTTGCCCAGGCCAAATACAGCTACCTCTTCAAGACCAAAATCCTCGACTTCTACCGGGGCATCCCCATCACGCTCTGAACGGCCGTATGGAAGCCAGGATTATAACCGGACGAACGTTCGGAAAAACGATGCGGAGGCCCTTTTTACGGAGGGTACCGTATTCGACAAATGCATATTCAGAGGCGGCACCTTCACGGCACTGCTCCTGCATGGCATTATCCTGCTCGACTGTCGTTTCACCGGCTGCGATTTCAGCCTCTCCGCATTCGCGAATACGGTAATGGACGGGGTGACGTTCTCCGGATGCAAGATGTCCGGAACATCATTCGGAGAGAAACAGCTCACACAGACTGTCGGCATCCTTCACGGAGTGTATCTTCGACGATGCGGTATTTCTGCACATCACCGCCGACTCCGTTTTCCGGCAATGCCGGATGCACGCTACCGTATTCGAATCGTGCATCTTGAAAGGCGTTCTCTTCGACGCTTGCGACATGCAGGGCTCCTCCTTTACCGACAACGACCTGAGAAGTGCGGATTTCCTGACTTCTTCCGGTTTTACTATCGACCCGGAAACCAACCGGCTCAACGGTGCGCGTTTCTCTCAGGCCTCCCTGCCGGGCCTGCTTGCCAAATACCGGATAAAGATAGAAAATCCATAACCCGGCCTCTTCCAGCGACAGACATCGGAAAGCAGGAGATTCCCGCACGCGACCATTGCTTTTCACGGAGCTGCCGACCGCAGCTATACGGTCATTATCTCTTTCTCCTTCTCGGCCAACGCCTCCTCTATCTGCTTGCTGAACCGGTCGGTCGCTTCTGGGCTTCCGCCTCACCGTCCTTCGCCATATCTTTCGGGCATACCGTTCTTCTGGGCTGCCTTGAAAGCCTCGACCGCTTCGCGGCGAGCATTGCGGACACTCACACGCGCCGTCTCCCCCTTCGCCTTTCACCTGTTTCACGACTCCCTGCGGCGCTCTTCGGTCAGCGCAGGAATCGAAAGCCGGATATGCTCACCATTATTGGAAGGCGTCAATCCGATGTTCGACACGAGTATCGCCTTCTCTATTACGGGTATCATCCCTTTCTCCCACGGCTGGATGAGTATCGTTTTGGCATCAGGCACGGTAACACTCGCCACCTGCGAAACGGGCGTCTGCGAACCGTAGTAATCCACCATGATTCCTTTCAATACATTGGGGCTGGCCTTTCCCGCCCTTATTCCGAGCAGCGCCTCGACAAGATGCTCAAGCGCCTTGTTCATCTTCTCCTCGGCAATGTCCAATATCAGGGTTGCTTCTTCAGTCATAAACGTTAAGGTTTTATGTAGCTTGAATCAAAAATTGTCCCGTTTTCTATTTCAACAGGGCCTCGATGCCCCTGACCATTTCGTCGAATTCGTCGGGCGTATAACCGACCGTCTGGAAAGCTATCTTCCCGTCCTTGCCGATGATGAAGTTGCGCGGCACGTATTTCTCCGCAAACATCCCGTAAAGTTTCTTGTCCCCGTCGAAAGCTACCGGAAATTCGTACCCGTTCTTCCGCATGAACTCCCTGACGGCCTCCTCGCCGTCATCTATCGATACCGGCAGAAGTACGAAATCCTTCCCCTCGAAACGGTCCACGATATCCTTTTGCAGCCGTGTGAACTCCTTGCGGCACGGGGGACACCACGTAGCCCAGAAATTCACCAGCACCACCTTTCCCTCCAGGCTCGGCAGAAGTCAGCGTCGTACCGTCCAGCATCCGTACGGAAAATTCGGGTACATCCATCCCCTTCTTCAACAGGGTGGTCCGCTCCACGTCGCCCTGCGCGGACGCGATACCGCAACAGAACAACACCGCAAAAAGCATTGACAATATTCTCTTCATAAACAATCGTATTTTTTTGTAAAGTGATATCCTTCCTCTCGGCCGGGCAGGGCTATTCCCTCACCAACGTTCCTATCGCTTCGCCCCGGACTACCCTGCGCAGGTTTCCGGGCGTATCCATGTCGAAGACGACTATCGGCAGGCCGTTCTCCCGGCAGAGCGTGAAAGCCGTCAGGTCCATAATCCGAAGCCCGCGGGCATACACCTCCCCGAAAGTTATCTCGCCGAATTTCCGTGCCTCCGGATGCTTCTCCGGGTCGGCATCGTAAATGCCGTCCACCCGCGTCCCTTTCAGCAGCACGTCGGCCTCTATCTCTATGCCGCGGAGCGCTGCGGCACTGTCGGTCGTAAAATAGGGCTTGGCTGTTCTGCCGCCGATTATCACGACGTATCCCCTGCTCAGGTAATCCACCGCCTTGTCCTTGGGAGTAATACTCCCCGACCGGTTCCATGCATATGGAAGTCAGCACCTTCGCCTGCATCCTCCGCCCGCAGCGCGGATTCCAGAGCCAGCGAGTTGATGACCGTCGCGAGCATTCCCATCTGGTCGCCCTTCACACGGTCGAATCCCCTCTCCGCACCCCTGCATGCCGCGGAATATGTTTCCTCCTCCAATAACTATGCCGACCTCCACGCCGGCCCCGGCGATTTCCCGTATCTGCGACGCATACGAACCGAGTACCCCCGGCCGAAAGTCCGTACTCTCCATCGCCGGCCAGCGACTCGCCGCTCAGTTTCAGCAATATTCTCTTATATTTCATCTTACAGCCTACCTCGGATGTTATACGACACGAAGATACGATTTTTTCAGAAATAGTTATAATTGGGTATCTTTGTACCCCGATACGTACACTCCTCTCATGGTAAAGACGGGCTATAAATACCTCGACGACATAAACTCTCCGAAAGACCTGCGCAGACTCTCCGTCCCCGAACTGGAAACGCTCGCTGCAGAACTCAGAGACTTCATGGTATCGGAACTCTGCGTGAATCCGGGACACCTCGCATCGAGTCTCGGAGCCGTGGAACTCGCCATAGCGCTCCATTACGTCTATGACACGCCGGACGACAAGGTGGTCTGGGACGTCGGCCATCAGGCCTATGCCCACAAGATACTCACCGGCCGTCGGGAACAGTTCCACACGAACCGGAAGTTAGGCGGCATCAGCGGATTTCCGCGCATGGAGGAGAGCCCCTACGACGCTTTCGGGGCGGGCCACGCTTCCGTCTCCATCTCGGCCGCACTGGGCATGGCCCAGGCCAACGAACTGCAGGGCATCCACCGCAACGTCATCGCCGTAATAGGCGACGGCGCCATGACGGGAGGACTTGCGTTCGAGGGTCTGAACAACGCCGGAGCATCCAATGCGGACATGCTGGTCATTCTGAACGACAACAACATGTCCATCAGTCCCAACGTCGGAGCGCTGAAGGAGTATCTGCTCGGCATCACCACGTCAAAACACTACAACCGGCTGAAAAACCGGGTATGGAACGCCATGTCGGGAGTCCCCGGATGCGGCGCGCGATACAGAATTTCGGCAACGTCGTCAAACAGAGCATTCTCAAGCAGAGCAACCTGTTCGAGAGCCTCAACTTCCGCTATTTCGGCCCCGTGGACGGCCACGACCTGAAGTCGCTGGTACGGGTACTGGGCGACATGCGGAGCATTCGGGCCCGAAACTGCTCCACGTCGTTACCAAAAGGGCAAGGGTTACAAACCTGCCGAAAGCAACCCGCCGATATGGCACGCCCCCGGCAGGTTCAATCCCGTCACCGGCGAACTGCTCGTCAATCCGGGCGACAACCAGCCCGACCGCTACCAGGACGTATTCGGTTATACGCTCCTCGAACTCGCCCGCCTCGACGAACGCGATCCTGATAATTTCCTCTTCGGTCACCGAGAGTTCCATCGCTCCGTTGACAGTCCGGTCAAACAATCCCCCTATGGTTTCATAGGCTTCAAACCTCTTGATGTGGGAAAGGATGTTGTATTGCATCAGTGTCAGGCTTATGCTTGCTATTTGTGAAGAGAAGTTCCTGCATTGGCATTTCCCGAGCCTGAGCAGCCCTTTCATTTCCGAGAAGCAGACTTCAATGGCCCAACGCATGGAGTAAATCCGGTAGGCTTCAAAGAAGTCCAGTCGGGTGTCAGTGGAAAGGAATGCGTTCCATGCCCCTTTCCTGCCTCTTTTGCAGAAGAAGATCCGGATTTTCCGGTTGGCGTATTCGGCATCCATGTGGGCATAATAGCAGTTCAGTTTGCGGCTGTACCTGACCGACTTTTCCTTCTTCAGCCTGTCGATGATGACGGGAGCGTTCAGGTTTCCCGCTTCGGTCCTGTATCTGGTTTTCCCCATCTTTAGCATGCCTATCAGATGGCATTCCAAATGTCTTGAAGTGATGAATCGTATCAGGTCTGCACAGGTGAACCAACTGTCAACAAGCAGGTAATCAAACCGTATGCCTTTCTTCATGGCATGCCTCACCATTTCAATGGAACGCTCAATCTTGCTTTGTTTATATTCCCGGATACGGGTGTTGACCACGGATTTTTCGTCACGGACTTTGCAAAAGCGGGCATTCCGCTGCTTGCTTGTCAGCCCTTGTATTTTTTCAGGGTTCTTGCCCTCCTCGCCATGAAGCGAAAAGTCAAGCATGGTCTGTGTCTTCCCGTCGGTATGGCACAGGAACAGCCCCTTGAAGCCGAGGATGCTCCTGTGTAGCACATGGGAATAGATGCGGCCTATCAGCTCTGTCTTGAAGCCGGTCTTGGGCAAGTCCGTATCGTCAATTATCAGACACTGAAGGGACCCTTCCGAGTCGCTCCTCGCACCGGTCCGCCTCAAAAGGCGCAAGGACATCCTATAGACCAGCTTGCGCCAGTCGATGTGGTCCTGTTCCAGGAAACGGTAAAACATATCCTTTCGACAGGAAAATAACTTCGAGAGACCGGAATGGCTGTATTGGAAAGAGTTCCTCACCATGAAGAAAGGGAAGAGCAAAAGCAGTTCCAACACTTGGAGACTGGTGAGTTTACAGTTATGCCGTTTCTCAATTCCAATGCCGGAGAAATTGAGGTTCAGGCGGGAGATTGTACCGATTATACAATTAATGGCCCTGTTACAATCATTTTTAGAGAAAAATGAGTCTATTTCTGAAATAATATGTTTATCTTTGACCATAGCTTTTAGTATTGAGTCTTTTTGATAGCACTTAAAGATCGGAAACTGGTGGAGGCACTGCAAAAGAATATGACAGTCACTTCGGTAATCGAGACCGAAAACGGTTATACCATCAACTTTTCCGACGGCACGACGGCAACGATTACCAACGGAACCAATGCTCCGTCCATATCGGTCATAAAAGACGAAGACGGGCTGTACTACTGGGCGCTCGACGGCCGAATCATCGAAATCGACGGGCGGAAAATAAAGGCCGAAGGTTCCGACGGCATCACCCCCCGCAGCTACGCATCAATTCCGATACGAAAGAGTGGGAGATGTCGCTCGACGGCACGACCTGGACGCCGATGGGCGTCACAGCCGAAGGGCAGGACGGCGACTCGTTGTTCTCGAAGGTGGAGGACGGCGATACGGAAGTGGTTTTCACGCTCTCTGACGGGAAGACGACCATTGTCATACCGAAAACTTCGACGGCTGGGTTCGCATTCGTCTTTCCCGAGACCCTGCCCAGGGGCGGCACCAATGTGGACAATTACTACCTATTCGCATTCGGTGAAGAACGCGAACTTCCGTTTACGGGCGATGTAGCGACGGTCGACCTGATGCACGTCCCGCAGGGATGGTCGGCCAAACTCGACCCGCATGCCAAAACGGTAACGGTAACGGCCCCAGCGGCCGGCAGCCCTACTATACGGAAGGCATCCTTTCACTCATCGCCATCGACCGTGCAGAGCGGACGACGCTGGCATCGGCACGTATCGCGGCAGTGGATTACTCCGACCCGGAGGAACATTCGTTCTCAACGAAGGCAATCCGTCGTCGGACAACGGGTCGGTCATTTACATCACATCCGACGGACGCCTCATCAACTACGCCTACTGGCGCATGAACGGTACCGAGCTCGGCAACGCGGCTCAGGACCTGTTCATAGCGGACGACAAACTGTATATCGTATCGCAGAACGGAGGTAACGACGGTATGCTGGTCGAAGCCGATGCCAGAACGCTCAAACGCACGGACAATTTCAGCAAGGACGATTGCTCGTCGCTCTCGTGGCCTTCCCATGTGGCTGTGGTCAGTCGCACGGCCTACATCCGCGACAATGCCGGCGTATGGACCCTCGACCTCGATTCGAGGAGCCTCAAACAGATAGAGGGTACGGCCGGCGCCCTGAAAAACCGGATGGCGGTCGTCGGAGACAAGGTGTTCGTTCCGGCGAACAGCAAGGTACTGATACTCGAAAACGGCAACATCGCCGAAACGATAGCAATGGAGGGTACGGTGACCGGCGTCATCAAGTCCGACGAAGAGGGCTACGTATGGGTTTCCTGTTCGACCAGTCCGGCCCAAATCATCAAATTGTCAGCCACCGACTACACGATGGAGAAACACACCCTGACCGAAGGCGGCGTCTCGGCAGGCTGGGGTGCGACACCGGCTATTTCCGCCAAAGGCGACGAAATCTATTTCTGCAACAATACCTCGACAATCTACCGCCACACGTTCTCCACGAATACGACCGAAACGCTGGGCGATGTGAAGCCGAACGTCGTGAACTGGGGTATAATTTACAACATGCCGGCCGTACACCCCGTCACGGGCGAGTACTACTACAATACAATTCTGGGCTACGGCTGGAGTTTCCTCACGAACGATATCTCGGTATACGACCTCAATTCGGATACGCCCGCAATGGTTGCAGACTACCAGAACTACACGCACTTCCCCGCCGGAATCTATTTCACGGCCGGATTCTAATCCAGTAATATCGTCGGGAAACTCCGGCTCCTCGCCATATTTGTCCGCGGGGAACCGGAGTTTCCGTTTTAGCAACATTGTACAATCCGGCACCCACAGAGATTGCCAAACGGTCGAGGCAATGGTACCGCAAAAGAAAAACCGTTCTACATCTCCTCTTAAACGATACGACCCAACTGAATATCAGCTGGGTTGTATCATCAAGCGTACCCGGGCCGGGGTAGAACCGGCACGGATTGCTCCACTGGTGTTTGAGACCAGCGCGTCTACCGATTCCGCCATCCGGGCGTCGTTAGGGTGTGCAAATATAAAGATTAATTGATTATCCGCAAAATCCGAAGGTACCGGTATATTCCGATACATCTTGTACACAGATATCCGGCACACATTTTCCTTCCGCAGGCAACATGCTCCCGCCAACCTGAACAGCAATGGCAGACCGCAGCCTCAACCGTCCCCCCCATGACATCCGGGCACGCCCGGTCTGTCAATTCTTCCTAAAAACAGCCGAACGCCGGTTGTTGTTCCTCATTCAATTCTACATCAAACCACAACAGATTCGCCAGCGTGAAGCAAGCGTTAGACGTTGTTTCTCATTCCAATTCTACATCAAACCACAACTCCAAGTTTCAGTTTATAGAGGATTTTTTGGTTGTTTCTCATTCCAATTCTACATCAAACCACAACTATACTATGAATCCCTGTACCGAAGCATTAGTTGTTTCTCATTCCAATTCTACATCAAACCACAACGTTTCGATGTGGCCGGTCTGCTTTTGGAAAGTTGTTTCTCATTCCAATTCTACATCAAACCACAACAAGCTTTTGAATCGCGATGAGCCTCCACACGTTGTTTCTCATTCCAATTCTACATCAAACCACAACCGAAGAGACGCCCGTATCGGTCGTCCGCAGGTTGTTTCTCATTCAATTCTACATCAAACCACAACTTATACGGAGGAGAAAATATCGAAGACATCGTTGTTTCTCATTCCAATTCTACATCAAACCACAACCGGCAATGCGTGGGTGTACGGCAATGCGCGTTGTTTCTCATTCAATTCTACATCAAACCACAACTTCTGGCCTGGCGGCGATTACGAGCATTACGTTGTTTCTCATTCCAATTCTACATCAAACCACAACAGACAACGGGACGTATAGCACTTTGTAGAGTTGTTTCTCATTCCAATTCTACATCAAACCACAACAGGCGCATGCCACCCTCGTCGCTGATGTAAGTTGTTTCTCATTCCAATTCTACATCAAACCACAACCGGAAGGCGATGCAGACCCCGGCCCGGTCGGTTGTTTCTCATTCCAATTCTACATCAAACCACAACGAAATATCATTTTCCTAATGCACAACAGTAGTTGTTTCTCATTCCAATTCTACATCAAACCACAACCGACAATGCGCGGGTGTACGGCAATGCACAGTTGTTTCTCATTCCAATTCTACATCAAACCACAACTGGTATTGCCGGCTACTTCTATCGTTTCATGTTGTTTCTCATTCCAATTCTACATCAAACCACAACGGAAACGGCAAGACGACGCTGGCAAAGGCGTTGTTTCTCATTCCAATTCTACATCAAACCACAACAGTGTACTGCGTCGAACTCTGCCGCATTACGTTGTTTCTCATTCAATTCTACATCAAACCACAACCTACATGTGGCTGCTTTCGCGCGAAAAAGACGTTGTTTCTCATTCCAATTCTACATCAAACCACAACACGCTATACAAATCGGCTGTAAGAAATATGTTGTTTCTCATTCCAATTCTACATCAAACCACAACTTCGACAGCCATGACGATGTGCATATTCCGTTGTTTCTCATTCCAATTCTACATCAAACCACAACAGAATGTCGAAGGGTCCGCAAACTCGATAAGTTGTTTCTCATTCCAATTCTACATCAAACCACAACTTCTCTGAATTTCAGGCCGACAGACCTGATGTTGTTTCTCATTCCAATTCTACATCAAACCACAACGGTTCATGTCGGTACTGGCGGAGGTGGTTCGTTGTTTCTCATTCCAATTCTACATCAAACCACAACTCGAGGGGCGAAAGACCATGACGAGGCGGCTGTTGTTTCTCATTCCAATTCTACATCAAACCACAACCTCGCGCATGGCAGTAATTCATATTCTGCACGTTACACATATGACACCGATGCATAAAACGTCCTGCCGCACGCCGGGGAAGTTGGTCGGATGTAATTTCGTATTTCAAAGAGCAGTATATCAAAAAATTCCAGCTGCTGAGGCATCTCGGGCCGGGCCCGTTCGCTTTTCCCCCAATAGTTCCGAATCTCACTGTACTGTTTGTCCGTAACGCTCAGGATACTGGTATATCCGGCAGGCGGCATCGACTTCTGCACCCGACGGAGATGTACTTCCATATTCTCTTTCGAGGGGCAGTGACGCACGTACACCGAATACTGCATCATCGAAAAGCCGTCCTTCTCCAGGGCCTTGCGAAACTGAGTCGCATGACGACGCTCGGTTTTGGTATTGGTCGGCAAATCGAAAAAAACACGAACAGCCACATGATACGATATGCATTCAAACGGACTTCCGACATCCTGTCACTCCAACAAAGGGTAAACAATCTTCTTTTGCGTTCCAGCGAAACATTTCGCCAGCGATGCCGCCGTAAACGTCAGGCCGACATCCAGCGGACGCATCACCTTCTCGAAACGCGTATCGGCGAACAGTATCCGCAGCAGGGTCCCCTTGACCTCCTGCGTCAGTTGCGACTCGCCCTGCATACGGAGCCCGTACACCAATTCGTCCACAAAAGGACGATAAGGTTCCATCACATCGTCGGCCAACGGAAAGGCATTGTACCGGTTACGGTGGAAAATGCCGAACGCCGGAAACAACCCCGACCCCATCAGCGACCGTGCGACGGCCGCCCGCAGAACCGTATATCCGTAATTCAGCAAGTTATTGGGAACATCTCCTCCCGCATACGAACGAAATCCCGGCCGAACAGGCTCTGCCCAGTAAATTCTGGCGGCAGTCCCCTCCCGGTTGTCCGCATCGCCGCTGCGGACATTCCCCGGTAATAGGGCTTCAACCGCTCCCCGTCTTTGCCCAACTTCTGCAGCAAGGCGGCCTGGTTTCGGATTTTCGCCTCGACGATTTGCCGCCATATCCCTTTTTTCAACGGCTCGCTCGCCTCGATTTGCGTCCGGTAGTTCTCGCCCTGTGTCCGGTTGGAATCGAGATTCATCAGCATGGCGTTCGGCATCCGGTCGTCGCCGCAGAAGATGACGGCCGCATTGTTATCCGAGAGCGCATTCAGCAGCGGCAGCGTCACGGACGTCTGTCGGTCCTCCAGCACCACCACCCCGATATCCTCGACCGGAACGGTCCGCTGCATGTCGGGGGCCTCCTTCGTACGGATAATCATCTGATTGTCCCGAAGACTCAGGCTATAAGGCGTCGAAAAGAACAGCGCGCGTTTCACCATGAAGCAATTACCGTTTGAATTTTACTTCCCCGTAACCGTCAGTTCGAAGTCATAGCCTTCGACGAACATTTTAAAATTGGAAACTCTTATCCTCAACTTCGGAGCAGGATGGCGTGCATCGAAAACCGAAATTCCCATTCCACACTCCGCCGTAACGGCTTTCTGGTCCCGTGCCTCCTGATGAAACAGAAACTGGACACGACCATCCTGCGCCATTCCCACGACCTTGTACAACCTTTTAGCCAACTCTCCGACCGAACATTCATACAACTCGTCCGGGGAATTTTCATAAAACAACACCATCGTCCCCGTTTTCAAGAGATACTTGAGCGAATAACCGTTGACATCCGACAGCGGTACCAAATCGGGCCGGGATTCCCGGTCCGCACTCCGTTTGAAATAACGGGCCGCCTCCAGTTTATTTACGATTTCAAACGTCCGTTTCAACCTGCCCTGCCTGTCTCTGCCTTCGTAAATCGCCATGCAGTAATTCCCGTCGTTGACGACATGGTAATATCGCTTATACTCCTTAACGGATACATCGCGATGAGGCTTCAGGAGAATCGGATTTTTCACACCGGTCAATATCCGCACCTTCCGAATCGGTATCTGTTTTTCCTCGTTCATCCAGACGGTGTGTTTCGTCGGGTCTGTCGCCTCTTTAAAACCGTATGCCTCGACCGCCTCCCTTACTTTCTGTCTGACCGCCTCATCCACGATTTTTTCCACATCCGCAGGCAGCAGCTGGTCGAGCGACTTGCGCACGACATACCGAATCTCGCCGTCTCGTTCGATCCATAAAATGTCTGTTGATGGAGAGCACCCCGGGCAGTATCGCCCTGCATGTATTTGACCTCTCCCCTGTCGTTCCGCTGCACCTTTCCCCGCACACGCAGCCGTTTCCGGCTCTGCTTGGGCATGTTATCGGGCGTGTGATGCGAAATGAGCAGGCTCATCGGCCGTCGCCCGGACATCCTCGGTGAAGGTCGGCCACGGCTTGCCGCAACGGGGTTTATCCGCTTCCCCCGCCGATAGAGTTCATCCTGCCGAACGTACTGCGCCCACAGGGCGTACTCCCGGCTTCCGATGCAGGCGATGGTAATGGCATCTATACAGTGGTGAACATGATTCACGCGCTCTTTCGCCGCATACTCCTCCTGCAGCCCCCACATCCTGCGGAACGCAGCCGTCGTAGCACCCTTGACCGTATAAACCCGGTCGAAGACTGTCTGCAAATAGAGCCGCGCATACCGGCCGATGATGCCAACATCCACACCCTGCCGATTGCTGAATCCTTCGGGCACCTCCGTCATGGTAAAGGCCTCGCACTTCCTGCGCCAGTAATCGAGGTGCATCCTCCAGTAGTGCCGGTCCTGAATGGCGAAATCCTTCGCCGATTTGGTCGTCGCACTCTTTGCGCGACGGTCCGCCCCCAGACCCGATGCTCCAACCCCTCGATGCGCTCGAACCATCCGCACGACTCGACACAGGCCAATATCGCGGTATGGTTGGCCAGGCTCCGACGGCAGTTTGTCGCGTTTTATATCCCGGTTGAATTCCTCTTCGCACAGCGTCTTGTTGTACTGCGCATCCTCTCCCCCACGCGAACGGGGACGGTGTGCTCGATGTCGTACCGCCGGCCGTCGCCGAGAAACTCGGAAATCCCGATTGTCTTCCCCGTATAAAGGGAACAATGCCCCTGCTCCACCCACAGACGGTATTTGAGAATATCCTCTTCGGAGGGCTCTATGGAATGTCCCGTTGCTTCGACATACTGTTGGCGAATCTCTTCGGCATATTTGCGGTTCTCAGCCTCCCGCTCCCGCTGGTAACGTTCGATGGCCTTCCGTTTGTTGGCGTCGTTCAGCTCGCGGGCGAGCTCGATATTGATTTTCGTGCCACGGTCAATCTTTCCTTCGCGCAGGAGTTCGTTCAGCAGTACGCGGAGCCGGAACAGAGCCTCGCATGGCCATCGGATTCCGGACAGCCGGGATGCGCGGCGAACCCAAAGCTGCAGGAGACCCTGTCCGTTGGGAGACGCCGACGGATACGCCTCAATCATCGAAGGATGGTAAAGGCGCTCCAGCCGCTTCTCCTCTACGCCCCAATAACGCCGCAGATAATCGCGAATACGTTCCTCCTTCCGTGTTTTTCTCCGTCGCCCAAATCATCCATCTGGGCGGAAATCCCTTTGCTCCACTTCGCGGCGCCTGGCCGGGTCGGCATACACCTCCGCCGGAAGCACCTTTCCGAGGTTGGCAAAGAATACCGCCTCGTCGTAGCGGTATCCGCGCCGCAGGTAGGGGAAGTATCTTGTTGATAACGTTCAGGCTCAGCGACGCATACCCCTGCGGCAGACGGAAGGCCGCCAGAGTTTTCGCATCGTCGGCTGAAAGCCTGCAGTTTCTCCTGCAACCAGGCCTGCAACCGCTCCTCGTCCTCAAAGGCGAAGAGGACATGCCATACGTCGTTGAGTATCTGCTCCTCGTTTTTCCCGGCACCGAGCGTATACAGGCTGCAAATCTCACGCTGCCAATCATCTCCGAAAACCGAAGCGAAAAGGGCCGATACGGGAGACCCCGTCACCGTCGATTTGCCGGCACAATTGAAGCGGTACGGCGCCTGCAGCAACTCGCCCCGGCAGGCATAGTTCCCTTTGCCCGCTATCTTTTTTGGCAATGTCTTCGAAATCGAAATGCGGTTTGCTCTTGCGCAGGAACAGCGGACGGACAATCTCCACCTCCTCCGGCGAAAGGGGCCGCGGCTCCGCATCGCCGGGACCCGTAACCCGAACGTTGTTGATGAACTGGAGCATCCGGAACTCCTCGAAGCGCGGATGGGACACCGGACAGCGGCTCTTGTCCTTTTCGAAAGTACACTTGCCTACCAAGCCCTTTTGCGACTTGAGGGGCCTCTGATAGAAAATGGCTTTTTTTTCCAATGCCTGTCGCAACTCCTCATCAAGCCGCTGTTTCCGGCAAATGGCACGAAACTCGGCCAGATAGTGCTCGTTCCGGGCTGTATAGTGTTTGCGAATCTTCTCTTTCCGCTGGTAAAGCCGGTAGAAATATTCGCCCAGATATTCGCACCCCGCAGCGGCCATGTCGGCAGAGAGGGTTTTAATCTCCTGCTTCACCTTACCCCCTCCTCGGCCTCGTTTCCCGCATCCTTGCGATTGCTCAGAAATCCGCGGCGCTGACACAGATGATACAGCGCCCTGCCCAGCACGTAACGTTCTTCGCGGCAGGCCAAATCGAGTTCTTCGGTCAGACACCGGAAGCGGTCGCGGTACGGGTTCCTGTCCGCATTGTCGTCGGTACGCTGCCAACGGATGAACGCATCGTCCAACGGATAAATCCCCTTCCCCTGCCAGGCGTTCAACTGCTCCTCCGACAATGCGGGACACAGGTCGTGCCGTACCAACACCCGCAACAGGGCTATCTTGCGCAAACGGCGACGGAAATAGTGCCGCCGTAGGGCACGGGCATCGGTCCTGTCCTGCACGGCCGGTTTCTCCTGATTCTTCTCACGTGCTACCCCCTCCTGAAAGATATCCACCCCTCGGTCGAGCAGCGTACATCCTTCGTCGTCCACCTCCACGATAGCCCATCCGAGGGAATTGGTTCCTACATCTATACCCAATCTTTTCTCCATAAATTGGCGGTTTTTCGTAAAAATAAGGAAAATTTTTGGATTTGTGCACTTATTTTTCCTATATTTGCAATGTAAGAACTTCTACATCTTACCACAATAAGGCCATGGGCCGCAGGTTTTAATACCTATGTCTCCGCGTACTCCGTGGAGACTTTTTTTACGGTCTCCGGAAAACATCTGCCGGAACCGCCCATAATGGAGACACATGATGGAACAGGCAAAGACAACGGAGAGATGTGCCGACAGGCTGAGGCGCAACGGTTTTGAGGTGGCGACAGCAGCCGACGCACACGAGGCCGGCGAATACATCCGCAGCCGCATCGCCGAACTCGCGCCGGCGAGTATCTCCTTCGGCGACTCGATGACGCTCTACGCGACGGGGACGGTGGAGTGGCTGCGGACGCAGCGCACCTATCCGTTCATCGACACTTTCGAACAGGGCGTTCCTTTCAGGGAACTGATAGAAAGACGCCGGCAGGCGCTGTTATGCGACCTGTTCCTGACCGGCGCGAATGCCGTCACCCTCGACGGGGAGGCTGCATTGGCTGGACATGATAGGCAACCGCATCGCTCCGATAGCCTTCGGACCGCGGCACGTCATCCTGACCGTCGGTCGGAACAAAATCGTGGAGGACGGCGATGCCGCCTTCAGGCGTATCCGTGAAACGGCCGCCCCGCGCAATGCGGCCCGTCATGAGGATTTCGACACGCCGTGCGTGAAAACGGGCCGGTGCATGGATTGTGCATCGCCCCGACGGATATGCAACGAACGGCTCATTCTGCACAAATGCCATCCGAAAGGGAGGATTACGGTGGTCTTGATTGACGAAGACCTCGGGCTGTAATATTCCTGCACGGAACGCAATCCCCGCATGCATTGCCGGCACACCGGAAGCTCCGCCGCGGAACGGGAAAAGGGCGGACCGCCGCAGCAGCCCGCCCACCGACAAATTGACCAACCTGCCGACGTTTAGTAAACCGTATTCTGGGGGTCGAAATTGCACCAGCCGCTCGTCCAGTTGGCGGCAGCGGTCTCATTCGGACCGAAAGCACCGATATAGTCCACTTTATCGAAGCCCGAAGCCACCTTCTCCTCCGTCCATGCAGCACCCGAAGCAAGCGGACTGTCACTGCCGGGGAAGACCACCGGAGCGGAAAGGCTGAGCGGATTGCCGCTGAGGCCGAGGTCGGAGAGGGCTGCGAACACCCTGTTTCCACCCTCCGCACGGTTGAAATAACCGTCGGCGAAACTACCCGCATCCTCATCGTCGAACTGGGAACCATCCTTCCAATACTGTGCATCCTGGTAATTCTTCACCATGCCGGCCATCACGCAGTTGGTTACGTTGAGTTTGCCCTGCTCAGCCCAATCCTGTGTGGTAGACCCTTTGTCGTTCTCGATAATCAGCCCTACCGGGAAAGCCGCTATGAGGGAGTTATAGATACTGAGCTGGGTATTGCGGCGCAGATGAAGCGCGGCCTGGAATCTCGCATCGACCGGGCTACCCTCGGCGCCGGCCTGTTCGGTATAGGATGCGGGATTGGACACCGGCCCGAACAGGCTAACGTTGGCGAACACGCATGAGGTGTAGGGTTCGGTAGCCGCACCGTCGCCGTTGTTGTCCGATTCGAAACCGTTGAGGCCGACTTGTCCCCTATCCTCGGATTGCGCACGCCCATGGCGAACTGTACCTTGCCGCTGAAGCCGTTGTCGGTATCGAAATCATCGTCCCAACCCGAATAGGCGACGAGATATTTCGCATTCGCCGTACCGCCGAACCACTCATAGGAGTCGTCCCCGAGTAGGATACCTGCAGGTGGTCGATTTTGGTACCGCTCCCGACCGAACCGAAGGTAATTCCGTTGATTTCATTGTCCGTAGAGTATTCGATACCGGGGAATTCCACACGTACATAGCTCAGCACGCCGGAATTGTCCGCCGGGTCGTTACCGCCGTGTTTGGAACGCACGCCGCCCTCGATGGTCTGTTCGCCGAGGTTGTTGGGCGCCTTGCCGAGCAGGATGATACCGCCCCAGTCACCAGGCTTGCGGCTGCCGGGAGCCTGGGCAGAAGTGAAGACAATCGGGCGCTCCGGCTTACCCTGTGCCATGATTTTGCCGCCCCGTTCGATAATGAGCGTACCCTGCGTAGCCTTGTCGCCCTTTATCACCACACCGGGCTCGATGGTCAGCGTCACACCGTCGGGCACATAAACGAACCCTTTGAGCGTATAGACGTTCGGATAGGTCAGCGTCATGTCGGAAGCGATTTCGAAATTATCCTTCGAACCGTCGCCCAGTTCGAACGTTTCGCCCTGCGGAGGATTCTCGCCGCCGTTGTCCGTATTCTTGTCGCAACTTACGGTAACAAAGGCCGAGAGGAGCATACATGCCACGGCGGCCATCTTGATGTTCTTTTTTCATCTTTTTCTGTTCGATTAAAAATTGGTGTTTTCTCTATTGTCTGTCTTGTCGAATATCGTTCACAGCTTTTACCGAGACAGTCAGCGATACGCTCTGACCGGGATTGTAGCGCCGGGTGACCTGTTCCCGCCGGTACATCTGTCCGTCCTTCTCGAACTTCGGGAACTGCTTGTACACCACGTCCTCCGAGAGAAGGTCCTTCACCGAACAGGCTCAGCGTCACCCGTCGCCCTATCCTTTTCGATACGGAGAAATCGAGCACGTTGCGCGGCATTTCGTACGAATCGGGAATCAGCGTATTGGGGTCGGGATTGACGCTGTTGGACTTGCCCAGCCCCACTATCCGCTTGCCAATCCGGTTGTAGAGCAGCGCCACGTCGAGTCCGAGTCGTTCGGAACTGTAATAGAGTCCCGCGTTTATCACGTAGGGCGACTGTCCCTGCATGGGCCGGTCGGGTTCGGACACCACCTCGCCGGGCACAAAGGTCACGTTGCTGTATATCCACGCCGCATTGAGCACCAGCGAAAGGTTCGGCATACCGATAAAGCCGAGGTTTTTCCTCACATCGAGCTCCACACCCCAGCTTTGGGCCCGGTCGGCATTCTCATACATATAGCGGAGCGAACCGCCCATGTCGATATAGGTCCACTCTATCGGATTGCGGAAATGTTTGTAGAAGGCACCGAGGCTCACCGTCTCGCCCGGTGCGGGATAGAATTCATAACGCAGGTCCACGTTGTCGATGACGGCCGTCCTGAGGTTCTCGTTACCGGCTATCTCGCTGAAGAGGTCGAAATCGTAATAGACCGTAGGGGAAAAGCTCACGCAGGCTCCGGACGGTTGAGCGAACGCCCGTAAGCCGCCCGCAACTGATGCCGGTCGTCTATCCGGTAAGTGACATTGACCGAAGGCAGCAGATTGAGGTCGTGGTGCGTCTTGGTGGTCATCAGGATAAGTTCGGGTGCATCCGAACGGTCTCGCGTCAGGCTTCGTGGTGTAGCTTTCGAGACGTGCCCCGGCATAGATATCGAATTTTCCGAGCGGAATGTCGAGCGCCGCATAAGCCGCTCCGTAATAGATGTCGGCGGTGTAGGCATTGGTCTTGCGGGTTATCTCGTCGATATAGACCTTGTCCGCTCCCAGCCATTCGGGCGACAGCATCTCCTGGAAAGGCAGCTTTTTTGAGATAATATTGCCGCTCCTCGGCGGAAAGGTTGTCGTAACGGTAGATGAACTCGCGCTGGTCGTAGCTGCGGTAACGGTACTCGCCGTAGATGCCGGCTTTCAACGTGGGTCGGATACCCCCCCAGGCCAACTGCTGCACATAGTTGCCGGAAGCCGAAGCGATGTGGTCGCCGAGGGTCTGGAAGTAGCGTTTGATGTTGTCGTTGCCCGTCACCACATCCGCCAGGTCATCCGTACTTCCGATACCGGCCATATTGGAGACGATGCGGCGGTCGGGTTCGTTCCGGTCGGCATAGGAGTAACCGGCATCCCACGTCACCGTCGCATCGGTACCGACCAGGTGGTGCGTGCCGGAGAACTGCCCCGTATAGGTCAGGCGCGAAGAGTACTGCATCTCGGTCTGTTCGAGATAGTACATGCTGCTCATGTCCTTGATGCCCCGGCGTTCGGTCAGACGGTTACGCCCCAATATATTGAGCAGGTTCTTGAACTCGATACGGTTAGAGGCGTCGAGGATGAACGCCCAGTTGTGCATCGCTCCGAGCCGGACATCGTTCGAATATTGGTTGTCATAATAATCGTCGAGATAGATGGGCGTGTCGGCGGCCGCGGAGTAGATGCCGTACCGGGCGTTCTTGATACCTTCGACTCCTTTAAACGTATTGCTGTATGTGACGACGGTGATGTTGCCCACGGTACGGCCGCGCTTCGTATCCCAGCGGCGGGCCATCGAGAAGGAGAGCCGCTGGTCGGGCATGGGGATAAAACTCCGGATGCGCCAGTCGTTGTTGAACCCTTCTCTCGTCAGCCTCGTTATCTCGTCGGGCGAAGTGACGAGGTCCATGTGCGCCGGAAACGAGCGGCCGAGCGGCCTCTTGCCGAGGTCGAAACCGAGGAAATCCGTACAAGCTTCCGGGGTTCATGCGGAACTGCCTGAATTGCGTCCTGACATTGAACCCGGTCGAATAACCGACTTCGATGCTGTTTTCTTCGGGGATACCTTTGGTCACTATCTTGACGAAACCGCCGGAGAAGTCGCCCGGTATCTCCGGCGAGGGGATTTATAGACCAGCAGGTTGTCAATCTGACTGCTGGGTATCATGTCGAAGGAGAAGGCACGGCTGTCTGTCTCGGTACTCGGGACGGCCAGTCCGTTTATCCATGCGTTGTTGTAGCGCTGCGACAGGCCGCGCACGATGATGATGAAACGGTCGTCTATGATGGTGATGCCGGGGACGCGACGGACGACTTCCGAAGCGTTCCGGTCGGGGCTTTTCGATATCTGGGCCGCCGAAACACCGCTCGTGACCTGCGGAACGGCCTTTATCGTTCCGAGCATGGCTATCTCGGTGTCGCTCCGCATACGGGCCTTCACGACCACCTCTTCGACCTCTTCCGAATCGCTTTCGAGGCAGACATCCACCCCCTCCACATCGGCGGCCACCCTGCACGACACCTCGATGCTCTTGTAGGAGATGAAACTGACGGCGAACGTATAATCCCCCGCGGCAAGGTTGTCGAGGCGCCAACGGCCCTCCATATCGGTTTCGGTTCCCTTGTAGGTATCCTTGACCATGACTACGGCGCCTGTCACCGGTTCGCCCGTGGCGGCATCGGTCACCCTTCCCGACACGGGTAAAGCGGCTGCGCCGCCTCCGCCGCAAGGAAGGGGCACAGCGCAAGAAAAAACGACAGAATTCTCGGTGTGTACAATCTCATATCTTTATCCCGAACAATTATTTGACGCCGCAAAACTACCCGGAGCCCGTTACGAAAGCATTACGGCCGCTTTACAAAAAAAAAATAGAAATGTCCACAGGGAATGAAGCCGACGGAAAAAGTGCGGCAATCCGCCGCGCGTTCGCTATCTTTGCAGGCACCGAGATGCCCTGTACCCGCTACATAACCGCCAGCCTGCCCGCCGGAGATTACCTCCGCAGCTACTGCGACGCACGCCGCATCGAGGAATATTGCCGGGCATGCGGTAATTACGGCCGGATATGGGGTTGTCCGCCTTTCGATACCGACCCGCTGGAAACATTGGGCGCCAAGGAACGGCACCGGCCGGCCGACGTATCCGAAGCGGCCGCAGCCGCCTATGCCATCGTAGAGGATGCCCGCCGACCGATGGATGCCCGCCTGCTGGAAGCGGAAAAGCGTCATCACGGCAGCCGGGCCCTTTTTGCGGGCAGCTGTTTGCTGTGCGGCCGGGGCGGCTGTCTGCGTACCGAGGGGAAACCGTGCCGTTATCCCGACCGGGCCCGCACTTCGCTGGAAGCCTGCGGGTTCGACGTAGCCCGCACGGCGAAAGAACTGCTCGGTCTCCCGCTGCGCTGGAGCGAAGGCCCCGTATTGCCCCCCTACTTCACGCTGGTCGGCGGACTGTTCACAAAAGAAAAGACGGAGGAATCGGAATGGACGCACGCATGAAAGCCGTCTTCAACTGGAGCGGAGGCAAGGATTCGGCGCTCGCACTGCTGACAGCCCTGCGCTCGGAGAAATACGACGTCGTATCGCTTCTGACGACGGTCAGCGGCGCCGACGGCCGCTCCACAATGCACGCCATTCCCGAACGGGTGCTCCGGGCACAGGCCGCATCCATCGGCATTCCGCTCTGCACGGTGAACGTAACGCCGGGAGGGGGAGCCGGAACACGATACGCATGCCATGCGGCTGGCTGCCGAACGGTTCCGGGCGCAGGGAGTCACCCGTTTCATCTTCGGCGACATCTTTCTGCACGACGTCCGCACCTACCGCGAAGAGCGTCTACGGCCCTACGGTATCGAGGTGGTGGAACCGCTTTGGGAACTCTCGCCGCAGGAGGCCATGGAAGCGTTCCTCGCTTCGGGACTGGAGGCGGTCATCACCACGACCTGGGCAGAGCGATTGGGCAGGGAGTATATCGGCCGCAGACTGAACTGCGCGACGGTGGCGGACTTCCCCGCCGGAATCGACCTCTGCGGCGAGAACGGCGAATACCATACGCTCTGTTACGGCGGGCCCCTCTTCCGGCAGTCCGTCGCCTTTCGGCTGGGAGAACCCTACCGCTGGTCGCAGGAGGTCGGCATGGAGGATGGTTCGCGCCGTACCTTCTCCTACTGGACTGCCGACATCGCCTGACCGCACGCGACAGAGATGGTACCGACACGACACCAACAACGAACGATATGATAACGATAGTAGCCAGAAATGTGATAAGGGAGGGCAAACAGGAGGATTTTCTGAAAGCGGTACAGCCTCTCATCGAAGCGAGCCGTGCCGAACGCGGCAACGTCTTTTACGACCTTTACGAGGATGTGGCCGACAGCCGCGCCTTCTGTTTCATCGAACGGTGGGCAGACGAAGAGGCCGTCGCCGCGCATAACGCCTCGCCCCATTTCCGGGCATGGACAGCAGCCAAAGCGGAGTTCGTGGAGGCGGGTACGGTAGCCCGTTACCGCCAGCGCTGACTCTCAGCGGCAGGCCCGCGGTTCCGGCTGCAATCCTAATCTCCGGGGAGCTGCTCCTCTACGGAGTCCTTGATGTCGTCCAGCTCCACCAGCCTTTGTTTACGATGGCGTAAATCGTCAGACCGGCCGGACTGTGGATGCCGAGTTTGGCGGATATGTTGCGCCGGTGGGTGATGACCGTATGCGTCGATATGAAAGAGTCTTGTCGGCTATCTGCTTGTTGGTCATACCCTGCACCACGCAGGCGATGACCTCCTTTTCCCGTCCGCTCAGCGATTCGTGCCGCTTGTCGCGCTCCGGTTCGCTGACCAGCCGGGCGAGTTTGTCGTTCACCGTCTCGGCACTGTCGTACACCGATATGGCATCGTCGTAACTTTTCAGGGCGGCATGGTCGGTAAATGCAAACTGCAGTGCGACGCATTTCATGTCGGGATTGCCCGTATCCTTCTTGAGCTGCTGCAGCGGAAAGAGGCCGAGCGATGCGGGATTCACCAGCAGAATATCCGGATGCTGCCACGAAAGCACGTTCCGCAACTGGTCGATTTCGCTCACCTCGTAAATCTCGGCCTTCAGGTTCTCGGCACTCCCTATCACGGCGATGATGCCGCTGCGTATGATGACCGAAGGCTCCGCCACCGTTATCTTGACCGTAACGCTCATCCTTCCTCCTCCACTCTTTTCTCCAGTCTTCCGACTGCCGGGACGAACAGCAGGTCCTCCACGGCATTGTGGGAAGCGAGGTCGTTCTCGCAGTTGAAGATGTCGAACAGCACGTTGTTGATTTCGTTCGTACTGGCCGACGGGTAGTATTTAATCAGTATGTTCTTGAACTCCGTGAGCAGCGTCTCCACCTGGTCGTGGTGCCGGCTGAAAGATGTCGATGCTGTAATCCTGCTGGCGGCGCCCTCCAGCAGGGCGCGTACGTGGGGAACACCACCTCCTCTTCGTAGGCCATGTGGGTATGGACACCTGCCGTTCTCGATATCCACCACCTTGCCGGAATTCGGCCCGAACGTGCTGTCAACCGTAAAGCCCAGGCCGTCGCTCGTCGCACTCAGGGCGCCTCCTCCAGGTAGGTCGTCAAAAACGACGGTTTTTGCGTTTCGGTATTATAGAAGGCCGGATAGTTTCGCTCGTTTTTCTCGAAACCGTCGGCACTCAGGCTCTCGATACGGTACGTTCCGGCGATGTATTTCCCGTTCGGGCTGACGTTGGTGTTGGTGGCCGAAGTCCACATGCCGTCGCACAGGTTATACGTGAAAAGTTCCTCCGTGACCGTCGGACGCTCCACCGGACGGCAGTAACGCACGTCCTCGCCCACATAATGTACTTCGCCGGCTTCGTCCCAATAGACCATGCCGAAATCGAGGTTATCCCACGTGGTTCCGTAAACGATGCGGCCGTCGGCCGAGATGCCGCGGGCCTGCACGTCGCCTATCGGCTCGTC
>VOFD01002608.1_pt1 | contig 33180 bp, 42 predicted proteins | sample 5384101 | NCBI WGS metagenome assembly VOFD01 (sample SAMN12384723, study PRJNA508395) | human gut metagenome | isolation source: healthy gut C | host: Homo sapiens
GGGCTCTTATTACGCTGTCGTCGTAGGATAAGGAGGAGCTTATGAAAAATCTTTCCCCGATAAATGAAAGTAAAGACGCTGTAACCAAGCGAGTATGTTGATAACAAGAACTTTGCCGGCAGTACAACGCCGGGCGGGGCGGCTGCAAGCGCAGAAAAACTTACAAAAAGTGTAGGCTCACCGACAGTTCCAATTTATCTTGATAATGGCGTGCCTATGGTAAGCAAGTATACTTTAGGCAGTATGGCGGCTAAGAATGCAGATGATTATTCCAAGGCAAATCATACCCATGATTATCTGCCTCTAAGCGGCGGAACTATGAATCCTGATTCAGAGATAGTCATACCCTACGGGACGACGGGAAGAGCCGCGGGACTTGGAAGAAACGGAATGAGGGTATATACCACAAGCAACGGTTCGGCATGGGCCTCGGGAGTGAGCTTTTATAAGACCGATAAGGAAACCTCGCTTGGAACAATAGGAGCATACGGACATACAGACACCCTGGAGTATTACTATATAGGCAATTATCAGAATCCGGTGGTAAAGATAACGCCCGACGGAAAAATAACTACGGCGGCAGGCGGAAATCTTTTTGTATGACGGCTCTATTCTTGGTACAAGCGGAGAAGCTTCAATTTCAGGATTAGCCGACTACTCTGTAGTCTTGATAAATTTAAACGGATCCGCAAGTACCGGATTTAAATATGGAGTATCGGCGATGATACCGATATCGTATTTATCGAAATCCGCCGATAACATATATCGCATATACGGCGGAATCCCGTCCTCTTCGTATATCACATCAAGCGGTCCGCAAGCCGCTAAGGATATGGGAGGCTATATAACGGCTTCTATGCCGGACAAGAACACGCTGGAGCTTGCTATGGATTCAAGCGGTTCCGCAATAGGAAGCGTACAGATATATTCAATAATTTAAAGGGGGCTAATCTAATGAACGATAAGATAAAATACATACTTTCCGTTATCGGAGGGTTTATAGCGACGGCCACAAAGCAATACGGGCTTATACTTCTTTTTTTGTGGTAATAGGAATAGTATTCGATTTCGTTACGGGACTGGTCAAAAGCAAAATAACGGGCGTACCCTGGTCAAGTAAAAGAGGCTTTATCGGCTTCTGGAAAAAGATATCGCTTCTTGCGGCGTTGTTTTTCGGGGTATTTCTGGACTACTTCATACCCATGTCTCTTGAAAAAATAGTATCTGTCGAAGTACCCTTTGCTTTGCCCTTCGGTTTAATCATCGGAAGCTACATAGTGCTTAACGAATGCATATCTATATGCGAGAATCTCTACGAATGCAACCCGGATATTATTCCGAAATGGATAGCTAATTTATTAAAGAACGCTAAAGGGAAAATAAATGAGGATAAAAACGGCCAAGACGGTTGACACATACGGTTAATTGTTGTATAATAATAAAAAAGGGGCATACCGATAGACGGTCGCTCCCATAATGGTAAGTTAAGTAAATAACCGTCTTTTGGTAGCTGAGGGCGGTTATTTCCTTTTATTATGAAACACAGTATAAATTAACGCTGTATATGTAGTCAGAAAGGCTGCAAACTGAAGCAGTTCGCTCCATGACACATAATTCATAATTATCACTCCCTTCCGGGAGCAGGATTGACCGCCTACCGTTTCAGGTATGCCTTGATACAAATTATACAATATTATGTCATAAAAGTCAATATTTTACAAAGCGTTCTGTAAGGGGCGCATTTTTTATGTCCAAATTTAAGAAAAGAGGTTTTATTATGAGTAAAAAGTATTTATAGGAGTAGGACACGGAGGAAATGATCCAGGAGCAAACTCCGATTATATGACAGAAAAAGAATATAACTTAAAGACTGCTAAGTTTGTAGCCCAGTATCTCAAAGAGGCGGGAGTGGAATATAAGCTGTCGAGAACTGCGGATGTAGATACCGATATGGACAGCAAGGTTGCAATGTGCAACGCGTACAATCCCGATCTTGTAATAGACATTCATTACAACGCGGGAGGCGGAACAGGCTTTGAAGTGTATTACAGCCGTGTAGGCGGTACTTCAAAAACGCTTGCCGAAAACATCAATACGGAAATGAAAAAGCTTATGAAAAGCAGAGGAGTGAAGACAAAGCTTGATTCTAGCGGAAGGGATTACTTCGCAATAATCAGGCTGACCGACGCTACTGCCGTTTTGCTGGAGGGCGGATTTGTAGATACGAAATCGGACGCAGACTATATCAAGGCAAATTACAGTAAGATAGCGAGAGCTTATGCGGACGGTATTCTGAAAACTCTGGGAATAACGGTTAAGACTGACAGTGTTTCGTCTGCTAAGCCTGTACTGGACAAAACGGGCTACAAGAAGGGAGATAAATCGGACGATATATTTTGTATGAAAATGCAGCTCATTATCGCTAAGAAACTGGGAATCAATAAATACGGTATGGATAAAAACATATGGTTTGGAGACGGGACTCTGAACGCTGTAAATTATCTACTGGGGCAATGGGGTTATAAACAGAATGGGATTGCCGGAGTTAATTTTCGCAAACGTCTAATAACGGAGATCGAAAAGAAGATGTAATAAGTTAAATCCCCTCGGACTTAATTGTCTGAGGGGATTTTTTTTATACTTTGGAAATATCTATATTTTTTCTTTGAAGAACTAGGGATTTAGATTTTCGAGCCGGCTTTCTGACGGATTTCACTCTTCCGGTCTAAGCCATACTCGCGCTACGAAACGGTTATTTTCCTCTGTAAATTCAGCGTTGCCGTTATACTTTTCAGCTCGTCTTTTAACGCTTTTGATACCAAGCCCATGATTTTTGACGTCGGTCTTGCTTGTTTTAAGGCGACTATTATGTGCTAGCACTGATTTTTCTATAGGGTTTGATATTTCAACCGAGTATGCTCCGCCAAACACATCAAGTTTTATTATAATCTCGTAGTCTTTAAAGCTGTCGGTATACGCTTCTGTGGCATTGTCGAGGAGATTACCGATAATAGTACAAATATCTATGATGTCAACATTTTGAAAGCCTTCTGTTTTGCTAAAATCGCCGCTTGCATGGCATTTTATATCTATCTTATCATAACATTCAGCATATTTTTGCTGAATGATTGCGTTAATATAAGCATTTTTCACACCTGTATATACCACACGGCCGCTATGTATTCTATTAACCAACTGTGAATAATGCTCACGTATCTTATCATACTCCTTATGATCTAAAAGACTGGTTGTTGTTACAGCAACATTTTCGATGTCATGCTTAATACTCCGTATCTCTTCTTCTCTTTTTTATATACTCGTCAAGATTCTTTTTCATCGCCTTATTTTCAAACTGGTAAAATTTTATTTCCTCAGATTTCTGCTTATTTTGGGCAGAACGAAATATCCCGTACAGAGAAAGTGCATTAATCACTAACGCGTAACGGCTTACGTTTTGCTGAAAAACATATAACCCCATTGCAAACGAGGCGGCGCAAATAAAAAGCAGAGCTATCCACTCCGCAGAGCCGAAACTAAAGTCGGCGTTACGGAGATTTTTACGATACCATCTGTAAAAAGCCGTATGAGGCAAGCGCAAACAGCAGCTTTGTTATAACTAAAATAGCTATACGTACCGCGCCTTGTATGTAAACGGCGGCGTGCAATCCGTTACCGTCAAGAAAACTATTAAACGCCATCATAACGGGAATGTTTATAAGAAATATCATATAATTATTTATAAATATTATATAAAATTTGAAAAATAGATTTCCTTTCAAAAAAGTACCGCGAATATCATACTTATGATAAGTTGTGATATACCCGGAAGCGTTTCCGAAAACTTTTGCCGGCAAATAATTTGCTAAAAAAGCAATATTTATGAAAGAAACAAGCGTATAAACTATATATTTTAAACATTTATGTCCGGGGCTTTTATAGCCCATTGTTGTAAAGCCTGTGATGATAACTGCTTCAGCCAGACTGGCTGAGTGTTCTATCAAGCTCCACATTATCTAAACCTTTGCCCCCTTAAGTAAATACATTTTTTTAATATGTTTTCCTTTTTTGATTGGCTGTACTTAAGCGTTTCTCCTGTTGTCAGATACACAACATCTTTTAAATCCGCAATAAACCTATAATTTACCATTAAGCTACGGCTTAAAGTAACAAACTTATCAAAACGCGAATCTATCTGTAGATTACTTAAAGTATTTCGGTCGTTGTAAATCCCAGATTCTGTGTGAAATAAAGCCTCGTGGTTTTTCATTTCGATGTATACGATGTCAGAAATTCGTACACTTATATTTTTCGTGTCATAGGTCTGTTTTGCTATTTTTTCTTCCTCTAATAAAAAATCAAAGGCGTTGTATAGTTTTGTTTCTCCGGCGCTTTTTTATATATGTAGGCACACAGGTCATACTCGACGGCTACATCGCCGCAAGTCTCATTACTGCTTAAAAACATCACGGGTAAATCCGGACAAATTTTTCGGATGTCCTTAACTAATTCTATCCCCGAATATCCGGGCATCTCAATGTCTAATACGGCTACGTCTATTTTATATTTTTGTGTTTCTATGTCTGTCATTAGATCGTGTCCGTTGAGATACTTTATTATTTGACAGGTCATCCCACGGTCATAATAGTAATAATCCTTGATCGTCTTTTCAAAATAGTCGAGAAAAAATTGCTCGTCGTCGCAGATTGCTATTAACATATATCCTCCTTTCTTGTTTTAAAATTATAGCAAAAAAAGTCGAATCATGTCCAGAGGTAAATTTATGTTTAATAAATTCCGCTGGATTAAAAATTGTTGTGTATAATAAATATTAAATAGTCATTCCTACTCCGTTACTACTTATTGCTTAAAAACCGCAGTAAATACACGCGTCTGTAGCCCCTGCTAAGGGCGTAGGGTGGGAAACTGCCGCGAGAGTTCGAGTCTCTCCTTCTCCGCCAATGGTAAATCGAATTCCGTTTATAAAATGGAATTCGATTTTTTTGTTGTCTGAATTTTTAATGTTTATTTTCGTTGTTAGTATATCTTACCAGAAAGAATTGTTTATGAAGGATACAACAAAATGATTTCTGAAATTGAACCTGAAAAAATCATTTGTTACAGTTAAACGTTTTCTGAAATAAAATGAGATATTATTTATGTTAATTACGAAATAAGTTCGTGGAAATATCTCAATGACATCAAGGCCAATTCATTGACACGGCAGAACAAATCTGATATAATAATTAAAAAGTACGTTATGTTTGCAAAGGCGGCGGAAGTGCATATGGTGGTGAGTGGAAACCAAAGATGAAAATTCTGCAAGACTTTTAGGAGAGCCTAACACTTGAAGAATATATTAATAGTAGTCATTCTGGTAAAGTATTTGAATAATATTGAAGGAGATGAAAAATCAATGAAAAATTATGAGTATAACCCTGCCGACCACAAATTTGAAACACTTGCAGAGTTTAAGATATATCTTTCATGTGGGGCAAACGTTGGGTTTAAATATAATGGTATCTACTATGGTATTGAAGGTCATAATAATAATTTTGAGATATGGATTTACGATAAAGAAGATATAGCGGTCGGATTAACCCTTGAGCAAACTCTTGATTTTGAATTTGACGGCGTCAAACTGCGTGATTTCATTACCACAGACGATGTGGAAATTACTGAGAGAATAATGTAAATTTCATTCATCTATTTTATAATCAAAGATTCATAAACTCCGTATTTACGCTAAACGCCGCAGATACGGAGTTTTTAATATTTATAAAATCATTATAATAATATTTCTTGATAAAAATAGCCTTAAAATGATATAAACGCAACACGGTTTATTATTATAAATTCAATAAAAAGGGGTCGGAATTACCGACCTCTTTTTTATTTCATAAGCACATATTAAACGGAATTCTGAATATCCTAATAGCGTTTATCTGAGGAGGTATACTCATAGTCATTATTCCGTTATAGAATATCTTTACCCTGTTATTGACGCGAAAATTGCAGGCAAAGCGCGTATTTACCGAAACTATCTGAGACGTTGAGTTATCCCGTACCAGCAGTCTGTCTCGTTGTACTTCCAAAATAGTAGCGCACATGATCATAATGAAATCACTCCTTAAACATGATCATAATATTATATGAATTTATCTTTTAAAAGGTGAAACGGATTTATGCTTCAATATCGGTTACTCAGACTAATAATTAAGAAATTTCTGTAATAATATATAATAAGAAGGAGAGAACGATATGTGTACGAGTATAGCGATTAAAACGCAGGATTTTTTATTTCGGACGAAATATGGATTTGGATTATGAGTTTGGAAACGGAATAGTAATTACTCCCCGTAATTATCCCTTTGAATTTAAAAAGCCGGTTCCTTGAGGCGTCATTACGCATTGATAGGAATGGCGGAAATTTATGAGGGATACCCGTTTTATGCCGAGGCGGCCAATGAAAAGGGACTTTGTATAGCTTGTCTTAATTTTCCGGGCTATGCCTTTTATTCAGCCGTTGAGGAGACCCATAGCGTAAATATTTCTCCGTTTGAGCTTGTTTCATGGCTGCTTGGCCGGTGCGGCTCCGTTAAAGAAGCCAGAGAGCTTTTATCAGATATAAATATTATTGATATTCCTTTTAGCGGCCGGCTGCCGCTGTCGCCTCTTCACTGGCATATTGCCGACAGTGAAAGCTCTATTGTACTTGAATCCACTAAGGGCGGAATTAGAATTTATGATAATCCTGCCGGAGTTCTTACTAATAATCCGCCCTTTGATTTTCAGATGACAAATCTCTGCCAGTATCTGAATCTTATAACTGAAAATCCTTCAAACGGATTAAGCAGCCGTATGGGACTTAAACCGTTCGGTCACGGTCTGGGGAGCCGCGGGCTTCCCGGAGACTATTCGCCGGCGTCAAGATTTGTAAAGCGTCTTATCTAAGCATGAATTCAGTATGCCGGGATACCGAGCAGGGCAGTGTGGCTCAGTTTTTCATTTGCTTGATTCGGTGGCAATGGTACGAGGCAGCGTAAAAACTACCGGAGGCAATGATTATATTACAACTTATTCCTGCTGTATTAACGCCGATAAAGGAATTTATTACTATAAAACCTACGGTAATAATCAGCTTACGGCAGTTGATATGAACCGTGAAGATTTGAATGCAGACGCGCTTATTAAGATTCCGCTTGTATTGTCGCAGCAGATTTTAAGAGCAAATTAAGATTTATATATATAAAATAACCGGAGCCGCAGGTTAAAGGCGGCTCCGGTATTAAAAAGCTTTATTAGCCCATATTGCCGTTTGAATTGGGAAGAATGTTGAAATTTTGATTGGGACGCTGGCCCGGGAGATAGAAGTATACAAATTTAATTGAGAAAATATCGCAGACTATATAATTATTGTTGGCATCATCATAAAGAGTAACGAAGCTTGTTCCCACAAAAATACAGAATCCCCTGTTTTCGTGTGATTATATTAGTGCCTATCAGGAATTCTATCACAACGTATTCTCCTATGTTTTCGGCAAGTATCTTTTGCATGGAGCCTATCATTTCAGGGGTATCGAACGCCTGCTGCTGCGGAGTCGTGAAATTATGCTCATTTGGAATAGACGCGTTCTTATTGTCGTTGTTGTTTCGCGGTCTTACCGACGGGTTTCTCGATTGATTTACAATCTGTCTGAAGCTTTCGTCAAAATTGTTATTCATAAAACAATTCCTTTCATAGAAATTTACGTATCGGCATATGCGGCGGTGGGGTTATAGAAGCAGTGATCTCCGATACGGATTACAAATTCGCCGACGTTTGACGGGAAAAACTGCCGGCATGTCGGCTGAAATGGATTAAAATACCATAGCGCGAAGCCAAGGTTAGTGAGTCTGTTGCCTGCTATCGCCCAGTTTGCAATATCATAATGCTCCTGATCGGGACGCATATTATAAATATTCTGCATATTATAATTTCCCCGTATGGTTTCGCGGACGCAGTCAAATTGCCCGGGTTGATAAATAATTGCCCTTATTGTCTTTTCAAGCCTGCCGTATTCGCCGTAGGTTATATTGACGCGGTTCATTACAACGCATGCGACAGCCTTCATTCCGTTTTCTCCTTCACCTCCGGCTTCGCACTTTAAGATCCGGGCTAATATTTCCAAATCAGAAAATGCCATATTATACTCTCCTTTCAGGATAAATTACTTTAATAATAATATTCCTAATAATATAAAAATATTCATATGAAACCGCTGCCGCGCCAAAAAGCCGTTTCCCTTTATTAAAAGGAAACGGCTTGTATTTTATATAAAGAAGCTTTTCTTAACTTTTTTCATTAAGCTTATGGTTTTTATCAATTATAATAAGAATAATTCCCAAAACAACAAATGTAATAAGAGGATAGTAAGACCAGATAAAATGCTCCTGCTCTGTAAAATTTCTGCTGATAAGAAATTCAAGCAGCACGCATTCGAATCCGATTAGTATAAGTGAAATAGCCGAAATCATAAGATTTGTAAAACGAGTAAAGCGCTTTAAGAGAAGTCCGGCTGATACAATTATCATAATTGAAATCATAACGGGCAATGCAAACGTTATAAACCAGCTTCCGAGGGTTTTATATTCAATGTATTTCAGGTAGCCGAGAATTACCGCAAAATCGACAAATAAATAAAAAAATACGTTTTTATTTGAAATTAGCAATGGGATAAAAACGGCGCAGAAGATTAACAGAGCTGCTCCTAACCCAAAGCCCGACCAAACGATACGCCGGCTTATGCTATAATCACAGACGAGACATAATAAAGCCGGAATCAGCAGAGCCAGGGCCGCAATAATCGTTTTGTATTTAGGATTCATTTTAGGCTGATTCAATTCTGCTGCGGGAAACGGAGGCTTTTTCGTCTGTCCTGAGCTGTAGACCGGGATGATAAACCGCCGTCTGGCACAGCGGACATTTGTCGTCGGAATCGCTTAGCTTTACTCCGCAATTAACGCAATAAGGCATTTATGTCACCTTTCCTTTCTGATTGCTTTCAACAGTAACGCCTATTCCCATTTTAACTAAATTTGTGAAAAACAGTCTTTCAAGCTGCGATTCCTCAATATTTCTTATCAGGTTTATATACAGCTTATCCTTATAGGATAATATTCCGCAGTTGTTGCAGCCTGTAGACTGTACTCCCAGTGTAAAATCAAATCTGCTTACAAACGGCTCCATTTCTTGGGGTACTGTAACGACGCCGAGATTAGACATAGTAATACAGGATTTTTTTTCTCCGACCAGGGAAAACATTATTTTCATTCCGATATTTTTTAGAAAAAAGAGGAAGAACCTTCAGAAGCTTGTTTTTTTCAGCTCTTACATTTGCGGTTATTCTTGTTCTCATCTGTTTTTCGGTTAGCTGGAGCTTCATCTGGTGGTGTATAGCTTCTACTATTTCATCAAAAAGTAAATTCGCCCAGATTTGCTTCTATTCCCGGCGTAATGTAAAGTACAAAATTGCGCATGGAAATGCTGTCAAAATATTTCCTCAGATTAACCGGAATAAGAATTTTTATCGGCTTTTGTTTTCTCTTATCCGGTATGTCATGATCCTGCATCTGCATTATTGAAAATATCATAACCGAAACTATGAACGCTGTAAGGCTTACATGGCGTTTTTTTTGATTCGGCAAGGACGTCGTTTAAGCTGATTATTCCGGTGGTCAGATAATGAAAACCGTTTGTTTTTGTACCGCGTATTTTATAGGCGGTTTTTTCACGTCTGGATCCCGAGGCGGCTCCATGATGCTTTAAAAAGCTGTCTTCAAGCTCGCGTTGGTCGGGCTTTTTCCAAGCGGTTGAAAACACCGTTTACGGACGGAATTTCAACGCCGCTTTTTTGCTTGATGTATTCTGCCGCAAGCGTCTTTATGAATACCAGTCCGCCGTTTCCGTCGGTCAGTGAATGGAAAAACTCGACCGCTATACGGTTTTCATAATAAAGAACGCGGAAAGCGCAGGTCTTTATATCTTTTCCGGACATTTTACTGCACGGATACGGACGTTCGTAAATAACCTGGGGCGCCTTAGGAATTTCTTCAAGATAATACCAGAAGAAGCCGTGCCTGAGTCTCATGGCGACAGAGGGAAAGCGCTTTATAGTAGACTCAAGTGCGGATTGCAGAAACGCGGGATCTATTAGTTCCGTAAGCGTCGTCGACAATCTGAATACGTTGCTCCAGTTTTTGGTTCTTACCGCCGGATACAGCTTTGCCGCATTATCCAGCCGCATCCATAATCGCTTTTTATCAGTCATTGAGCACCTCTTTCAGAAACTCGTTGATTCTTTTTATAGTCTTCTTCAAATTCCTTTAAATTATAAAGCAGATATACATGCCACATTTTCGGAGCAATATGCAACTGCGATCGGCAGCCGCAGGAAACGAGCCGTTCATGAAGTTCTTCAGAATCGCTCAACAGAATTTCGTCTCCTCCTGCAAAAATCAAGGAGGGAGGCAGATTTGCAAGATCTCCGAAAAGCGGCGATACAAGAGGAAGCTCCGGCTGATCCGTATAGCAGTCCGCATAGAATTTCAGGCGTTTTTTTTGTCATAGACGGATCGTTTTCAAGATTTTTGTCATAGGATACGCCGGATAAGGTCAAATCGCTCCATGGCGAAACGGCTATAATCCCGCAAGGCATTTCAAGCTTTTCCTCCTTGAGTTTCAGCGCCAGCGCATAGGCAAGACCGCCTCCGGCAGATTCGCCGCAGAGTATAATATTTTCCGGAGAATATCCCTCCAGAATAAGAAAGCGGTAGGCGTTTAACGCGTCGGTCAATGCGGCGGGAAACGCGTTTTCCGGCGCCAGGCGATAAGCTACGCAGCATACGGGAATTTTATTCTGGCAGGCTAATATTGTTCCGAAGCCCTTTGCGTAATTCATTCCTCCCGATACATAGCCCCCGCCGTGAAGATATAAAATAATACCGTTTAATTTCTTTTCATCAGGTATAATATATTCAGCCTGAAATTCGCCGGACCGTATCTTTTCGTATGAAACTCCCTGCTTGTATTTACGCGCCATCAGCTCGCCTATCTTATCCTGTGCAAATCTTGATTTTTCAACGGAACATCCGTCGGCAAGCTTACTGACAATTGATATCTGCGTTTTCAATACTTTTGTAAAAAATTCCATAATACTTCCGATCTTTGTAAAAAAAACACACCGCCGTCCCTTATAAGACGGCGGTGTCTTACTGTAATTACTTGTTAGAATTTGGATTTATATTATAACAGTATAAGCAAAAAATTGTCAAGAAAATTTTGTCGTTTAAATTACTTCCCATTTATAAATTCTGAATTTATCTTACGGCGTTTTCACTTTCTTGTATTTTGCTGAGATGTTCATTTTCGAAATCATTCCAAGGCTGAGGTTTGCCGAAGTAATAGCCCTGTATGCTGTCGCAACCGCAGGTTTTTAAAAATTCTAACTGTTTTTTGTTTCTATTCCCTCGGCTATAACCTTATAGCCGAGTCCCTTTACAAGAGATATAACGGTTTTAACAATATATTTTCCCTTGACGGAATCAAACGCTCTGTCAAAGAATCCCTTATCAATTTTAATTATATCGGCTTCAATATCCTTGAGCATATTAAGCGAGGAGAATCCGCTTCCGAAATCGTCCATGCTTGTCAGGAATCCGTGATTTCTGAGTTGCCTGAAGTGTTCCCTTACCTGTCCTATATCGTCCATAACCGCGCTTTCGGTTATCTCAAATTCAAGCAGCTCATGCGGTATTTCATATTTGTCGATTATTTCAAGGAGAGTTGTGAGATATGCTGAATTGAAAACGTTCGCTCTGGATTGGTTTACGGAAATAGGTACGCATTTTTTGCCCTCGTCCAGCCATTTTCTTAATATCTTGCAGGTGTGTTCAAGCATGTAAAGATCAAGCTTGGTAATAAAGCCGTTTTGCTCGAATGTCGGTATAAAAATGTCCGGGAACATAAATTTCTCATTTTTATATCTCCATCTTACAAGACTTTCTGCGCCGTTGAGAATCGGTTCACTGTCGACTATTGAATATTTTGGCTGAAGATAGACTAAAAATTCATTATTTTCAAGAGCTGTTTGCATATGGGATTCTATTTTAGCCTTTTGGCTATTTACTGTATATTCGTTGAAATCAAAGTAGTTATATGTGCTTTCGGATATATCCGTTATCATTATGCGCGCTTGATTTGCATAGTCTATTATAGTATCCGGCGTAAGTTCTGTATCGACTTCGTTTATCAGATACACGCCGCACCTGGCAATAAGAGTATATTGGGATTCGTTACTTTCGTTTAAGACTTTGCCGATTTCCTTGAAAATATAATTTATTCTGTTATTAAGACGTTCTTTTGTCGAATAATCTACGAGTAGAATAAACCTTTCGGCATAAATTCTTGAGACTAGTTCATCGCTTTTTATATTTGATGAAAAAAATTCTGCCGAGTTTTATTATAAGCTCGTCGCCGCTTTGGTAACCGAATATATTGTTATAAGCCTTAAAATTTTTAATATCATACATCAGAACCGCGTGATGATCGTCATATAAATTACGGTGATTCTGAAGTTCAATAATAAATTTTGTTTTATTATAGCAGCCCGTGAGGGAATCCTTGAATGCAAGCGCGTATTTTTCGCGAAGATTCTTTTTGTGAATATTTATCACTGAGAAAATTAACATACATAAGGTAATCGGCAGAATTACCATTAAGGCAACCGTATACAAAATGATGTTTATAACTTGGTTTTAATAGAGTCAACCGGTATAACTGACGTTAAATACCAGTCGTTGATGTTAATTGGGGTATATGTCGAGTATCGTTCTTCTATACCCTTTAATTTGAATTTTGTGATTCCGCTTTTTCCGCTGCTGTAATTGCTTTTAAGCTTTTCCATATCGTCGATATATTCATAATCGCCTTCGAATATATTTTTTGCAACTCCGTTTTTATTGATGGTAGAACGGAAAACTATATTTCCGTCGGAAGATACTATATGAAAAAAAGCTTCGGTATTTTCATGATTTTTTTCATAATCATTTTCAAGCGATTTTATAAAATGGGATGTATTGTTCACTCCTGCTAAAATACCTATTATTTTATTGTTTGCGTCGTAAATCGGGACGCTTATAATTACCACGCTTTCATTTGACCATTGATCTTTGGAAGGCGCAGATACATAGCGTTCGCCTTTTATCGCTTTCCGATAGTATTCTCGTTCCCGCAAATTAACGTTGCTGTAATAAAGAACGCCCAGCTTATTGTCTTCTATATAGGATGAGCCGTCGGAAAGAACGAATCCTATACGCTTAAAAGCATTATTGTCCAGCGCATTTTTTATGAGATCGCTTTTAAAATCATCGTCTCCGGTATGGCTTGTTATAGCCGATGAAAGAGTCACAAGAGAATCTATATATCCGTTTATTTTATTATTTATAATTATTGCGTTTTTCTTATTGGTATCTACTTCATATTTCAGCAAATTATCATTTTCGTTATTCCAAATGAATGAAACATATCTGATACAAAAAGCTATAAGAAAAATAATCAACAAAGCGCCTATGATTATATAACGGGGAATATTATTTTTACTTTTTTCCATAATCAACTCCATTATTTAAATTTAACTCGTAATATTATATCACATTATCTTCCATAAATCAACAATAAAGCTATATATTTAAATTGGCAAAGTAAGCCATTGTAAACTGAAATGATTATAACAGAAAATTTTATAAAAGGTTCTTGACAAACATTAGGTAATGTGATATTATATGTTTAGTCAGCGTAAGCTAACCACGTGAAAGGAGTGCGGAATGAGTATTGTTGTGGTAGGCGGTAACGACCGTATGGCAACCAGATATAAAGATATATGCAGATCTTATAACTGCAAGGCAAAGGTATTTACACAGATGCCGTCGGATTTTGAAAACAAGCTGGGAACGCCTGATTTAATGGTAGTATTTACGAACACGTGCTCTCATAAAATGGTGAAAAGAGTAAATCAGAAATCCGCAAAGCATGATATTCCGGTGGCGCGAATTCATAGCGCAAGCGTCAGTGCGCTTAAATCCATTCTTGATAAATATTGCGGGTGAAGGCGCGGAAGCGCGTTATTTTACAGCAATCAGTAAGCCTTCACTAACAAATAGAGCGCTTTTTATGATAATAATTCCGATAATGGCAGACGATAAATAATATTTGCCGATCAATAGTCGGGATAACGGCGGCAAGGCAATACGCTTATCAGATTAAAAACGTGGGAGGAGGAGTGTAATGATGCCTTTGACATTAGCTAATATCGGCGAGGAGAATATGATTAAAAAGGTCGGCGGAAAGCCGGAAACGAGAAAATTCCTTGAAAATCTGGGATTTGTCGCAGGCGGCTCGGTCACTGTTATTTCTGAAATCGGCGGTAATGTAATTGTCAATGTAAAGGATTCAAGAGTTGCCGTTTCAAGGAAATGGCTTCAAAAAAATAATGGTATGATATTGGAGGCAGGCATATGTCAACACTAAGAGAAGCAAAAAATCGGTCAGACGGTTAAGGTCAGCAGGCTTAACGGAGACGGAGCCGTAAAGCGCAGAATTATGGATATGGGCATAACCAAGGGGACGGAGATATACGTCAGAAAAGTAGCGCCTCTGGGGGATCCTATAGAGATAACGGTCAGAGGCTATGAGCTTACTCTGCGAAAAGCAGACGCAGACCTGATAGAAACCAATTAATTTGCACATAAGTTAGCAAACGCTAATTAGAAAAGAGGTAGATTTATGGAAATTAAAATCGCGCTGGCAGGCAATCCTAACTGCGGCAAAACAACGCTTTTTTAACTCGCTTACAGGCTCTAACCAGTTTGTCGGTAACTGGCCCGGGGTAACGGTTGAGAAAAAAGGAGGGCAGGCTTAAGGGACGCAAGGACGTTATTGTTACTGATCTTCCGGTATTTACTCGCTTTCTCCTTATACTCTTGAGGAGGTAGTCGCAAGAAATTATCTTATAGACGAGCGTCCCGACGCTATACTTAATATTATCGACGGTACGAACCTTGAAAGAAATCTTTACCTTACAACTCAGCTCACAGAACTTGGGATACCTGTTGTCGTGGCTGTCAATATGATTGACATAGTGCGCAAAAACGGAGATAAGATTAATATTTCTCAGCTTTCTAAGGAACTGGGCTGCGAGGTCTGTGAAATTTCAGCTTTAAAGGGCGTCGGTGTGAAGGAAGCTGCCGAGAGGGCTGTGGCGGCCGCGGAAAGCAGAGAATGTACTGTGCCTCAGCATAGCTTCTGCGGGTGCGTCGAGCATGCCATCGCTCATATAGAGGAAGCTTTCCTGCATAATATTCCTGAGGAGCAGCAGAGATGGTATGCCATAAAAATATTTGAGCGCGATGAAAAGGTGCTGAGCCGTCTTTCAATACCAAAGGAAATAATGGAGCATATAGAATCTGATATTGCCGCCGCAGAAAGGGAAATGGACGACGATTCTGAAAGTATTATAACAAACGAGCGTTACATTTACATAGCGTCTATAATCAAGGGCTGCTGCAAAAAGAAAAATAAGGGAGGTCTTACCTTATCGGATAAAATTGATAAGGTCGTTACCAACCGTTTTCTTGCGCTGCCGATTTTTGCAGTCGTTATGTTTATCGTATATTATGTATCTGTAACTACGGTAGGCGACTGGGTGACGGGCTGGACTAACGACACTCTTTTCAGCGATTGGATAACAAACGGCGCAAACAAGCTACTTGAAAGCATAAACTGTGCGGCGTGGTTACAGGGACTGATTGTTGACGGTATAATTGCCGGAGTAGGGGCTGTGCTGGGATTTGTTCCCCAGATGCTTGTTCTGTTTATATTCCTCGGTTTTCTTGAGGCATGCGGATATATGGCGAGAATAGCGTTCGTTATGGACAGGATATTCCGCAAATTCGGACTTTCGGGAAAATCCTTTATACCTATGCTTATAGGAACGGGCTGCGGCGTTCCCGGAGTTATGGCTTCTCGTACTATTGAAAATGAGCGTGACCGCAGAATGACGATCATGACTACTACCTTTATTCCCTGCGGCGCGAAGCTGCCGATAATAGGTCTTATTGCCGGAGCGCTTTTCAATAATGCCGGCTGGGTTTCAGCTTCCGCATATTTTATCGGAGTCGGCGCCATTATAGTTTCAGGTATAATGCTCAAGAAAACCAAATTGTTTTCCGGTGATCCGGCGCCCTTTGTAATGGAGCTGCCGGCATATCATCTGCCTACAGTAGGCAACGTTCTGCGCTCAATGTGGGGAAAGAGGCTGGTCGTTTATAAAGAAAGCAGGTACCATAATTCTTTTTGTCGTCAATTATTCTTTGGTTTCTTCAGGCGTTTGGCTGGGAAAACGGTTTTGGAATGGTCGACGATCTGGATAATTCTGTCCTTGCAAAAATCGGAAACGCGTTTGCGTGGATATTCGCTCCGCTTGGCTGGGGCGACTGGAAATCCGCCGTCGCGACTGTTACCGGACTTATTGCAAAGGAAAACGTTGTTGCAACGTTCGGACAACTATTTCACTTTGCAGGGGAGGAGCTTTCTGAAAACGGAGACGAGATATGGCCGGAGGTCGCCGCTGCGTTTACACGGCTTTCAGCATATTCTTTCCTTGTTTTCAATCTTCTGTGCGCGCCGTGCTTTGCGGCAATGGGAGCGATCAAGCGTGAAATGAACAACGCGAAGTGGACCTTGTTTGCAATAGGCTATCAGTGCGTTTTTTTGCATATGCGGTTTCGCTTATAATTTATCAGGTAGGCTCGGTATTTACAGGAAATGTAAATGTTATCGGTCTTATCGCGGCGCTGATTCTGATTGCGTTTATTGTTTATATGCTTGTAAGGCCGTATAATCCTCGATCGTCCTGACAGTTGCCTTTTCAAGACAATCAGCGAAATTAACAAGCTCCTCCAAACCGTCCAGCTCGCCCCTCTTTCTCAGAGCGCCTGTCCATGCGAACAATGTTGCTACAGAGTTTGTGGAGGTCTCCTCACCCTTGAGGTGCTTATAGTAATGACGCTGAACAGTTCCGTGAGCCGCCTCATACTCGTAAACGCCGTCAGGTGAAACCAAGACCGAAGTCATCATTGCAAGCGAACCGTAAGCCGTAGCTACCATATCGCTCATTACGTCGCCGTCGTAGTTCTTGCATGCCCAGATATAGCCGCCGTTTGAACGTATAACTCTTGCTACTGCGTCGTCAATAAGCGTATAGAAATACTCTATACCCGCAGCCTCAAACCTTTCCCTGTATTCATTATCGTATATCTCCTGGAAAATATCCTTGAAGGTATGATCGTATTTCTTGGAAATAGTGTCCTTAGTAGCAAACCATACGTCCTGATTTGTATCAAGTGCAAAGTTAAAGCAGGCTCTTGCAAAGGAAGCTATTGAAGAAGACTTGTTGTGCTGACCCTGAATAATTCCGTCGCACTCAAAGCTGTAGATCGTTTCTCTCGTTTCGTTTCCGTTCTTGTCAGTGCATACAAGCTCAGCCTTAGAGCCTTCGGGGCACTTCATTTCAACGTTCTTATAAACGTCACCATAAGCGTGACGTGCAATAGTAATAGGCTTTGTCCATGTAGGAATATACGGAGTTATCCCCTTAACGAGAATAGGAGTTCTGAAAACAGTGCCGTCCAGCATTGCTCTTATTGTACCGTTAGGAGACTTCCACATTTCCTTGAGGTTATATTCAGGCATTCTTGCGAAGCTCAGATATCAGATTAATCCAGCCGAAATCCTTGCTGCCGTAATCAATGCCATTCGTTGCCCATTGTACTTCATATTCTTCCGGATTGCTGATACAATAGTTTATTTTCTCCATAACTTCAGCATTATCCGAGGTTATAAGAGCCGCTATTTCAGCGATATATGAAAAATCATGTTTCTTATCCTCCTTTTCGGGGACTTAAAAAACTTACTAAATAAACCCATATTTTAACCTCGCTTAATCACATATATCTTAAAACCGCAAGCAGCGCAAGGTGCGCGGGATAGTAAACGTAAAAAAGCCATTTATAAGCTTTTCCGCCTTTTCTTACACCGTTATAGCTCATAAGCAGCGGTACCGAAGAAATACGCCAAGCTGAAAGAGGTCGTGATACCATTGTCCCATAGCGGCGCAGTAGATAAAGTCAACAGGATATATAACGCGCTGACCGCGCAGAAATTTTTCATCTGCCTTTTGCGGTCAAACCGGCAAGCGATCAGTATCCAAATTACCGCGACGGCTCCCCAGTCGCCGACCATAGAAATGAGGCATATAACAAGAATAATCATGTTTTTACGGTCGGCTCATATTTGGGACTGTCCCTTACGACAAGGGCGGCAAGTCCTAGAAGCAAGGGAAACATCACGCTTGTCTGGTGGATAAGATAGAATCTGCCGGAAGAAAAGAATACATACGGAAAATGAGAAATCAATGCGAATATGCCCAGTCTTATAGCATATTTTTTTATTTTACGCGTTTTTAATAGCCTTCGGCAACCATGTATTATCGGGGCGGTAAGCCGCCCTATAACGTGCATAAGCTGTCCGGCAATGCTGCCGAAGGAACAAATATGCAATATGATCAACGGTCATTGCGATGATCGCGATGCTTTAAAAGGTCCTGTAAGGTCCTCCGGAGATATATCGATTGCCAGGGAATTTCAGAGCGATTATATCCTTTGTGCGTCCGCTGAGCTCGCAGAGCGCCTTGATTTCCTTGCCTGTCGTTTTGTTTTTACTGTAAGCTCGCTCTTTCCGGCTTCAATTTCCGCCCTTACGTTATTCGGACCTCTTAGAATTTCGACCTTGTCCATATCCTCAACTGAAGCAGGAGCTTCAACCATATTATCATTAATTACAAAATGCTCTGGCAGCCTGAATTCAGGCATTTCTCCCAGAGTTCTGGGATCGGTAAGATAGCCTGTAAGAGCAGATGCGGCAGCAAGCTCAGGAGATACCAGATATATCTGACCGTCCTTAGTTCCCGAACGTCCCTCGAAGTTTCTGTTGAAGGTTCTGAGCGATACGCCCTTTGAGTTAGGCGACTGACCCATACCGATACACGGACCGCAGGCAGATTCAAGGATCCTTGCTCCTGCGTCAATCATAATTGAAAGTGCGCCGTTCTGAGCCAGCATATTCAGCACCTGCTTAGATCCGGGAGCTATAGACAGCGAAACGTCGGGGTGAACGGTCTTTCCTTTGAGTATATGAGCTACCTTCATCATATCCATAAATGAAGAGTTTGTACATGAACCGATACAAACCTGATCAATTTTCAGCCTGCCGATCTCCTCACAGGTCTTTACATTGTCAGGCGAATGAGGACAAGCCGCCATAGGAACGATCTCTGAAAGGTCTATATCAACGATCTCGTCGTAAACAGCATCGTCGTCGGCTTTAAGCTCACACCATACGTCCTCTGCCCTGAGCCTTAAGAAATTCAAGTGTTATCTCGTCTGAAGGGAAAATAGAGGTTGTAGCGCCAAGCTCTGCTCCCATATTGGTTATAGTTGCTCTTTCGGGTACTGAAAGGGTCTTAACGCCCTCGCCGGTATACTCGATCACCTTTCCTACTCCGCCCTTTACGGAAAGCCTGCGGAGAACTTCTAAAATAACGTCCTTAGCCGCGACCCACGGTGAAAGCCTGCCTGTAAGGTTAACCTTTACTACCTTAGGACAAGTGATATAATACGCTCCGCCGCCCATTGCGACCGCAACGTCAAGTCCGCCTGCTCCGATAGCGATCATTCCGATACCGCCGCCTGTCGGGGTATGGCTGTCGAACCGATCAGCGTCTTGCCGGGAACGCCGAAACGCTCAAGTGTACCTGATGACAGATACCGTTGCCGGGGCGTGAAAAATAAATTCCGTGCTTTTTTTGGCTACAGAGCCTATAAAACGGTGGTCGTCGGCATTTTCAAAACCTGACTGCAGCGTATTATGGTCGATATAAGCAACAGAACGCTCCGTCTTTACGCGGGGTACTCCCATAGCCTCAAATTCAATTTCAGCTATAATAGTATGCGGAGGAAGCTCGTCCAGAATGAACGGAGTCAACAAGCTTCTGCTTCCGCTGGGAAATACAAATGTTGCGGGGAGATCGATGCTTGCGTTCGAGCAGTGTCCGGAGGTCGGCGATATCGTAGTAGTCTGCCGGGAACGCGACAGGAAGGAACTTGAAAATACTGCCGAAAAGCTTGGAATAGCAAAGCTCCGAGGCTTTGCAGAGGGCGGCGGGACAAGGCAGGAAAGCGTTTTCAGCGGATTGAAAAAATAAGCCCGGAAACGAGTCTTATAGCGGTGCATGACGGAGCGAGACCTCTTGTAAAGCCTGAGCAAATAGTAAGGACCGCCCGCGACGCCGAGGTTTTCGGCGCGGCTGTTCTCGGAGTTCCGGTTAAGGATACGATAAAGGTGGTAAACGACGGACTTATAACTGATACGCCTTACAGACCGTCCCTTTATATTACGCAGACGCCTCAGATATTTAAACGCAGGATATATTTCGAGGCTGTGGACTTCGCCCTTGAGCACGGTCTTGATTTTACCGACGACTGTCAGCTTGCAGAGGCGATAGGCGTAAAGGTCTGCATGACTGAGGGAGGATATGAAAATATAAAAATAACCACTCCTGAGGATATTAAGATCGCAAATCTTCTTTTGGAGGAACAGATATGAGGATAGGACACGGATACGACGTACACCGGCTTGCTGAAAACAGGAGACTGGTTCTGGGCGGAGTTGAGATACCATATGAAAAAGGTCTTTTGGGACATTCCGACGCCGATGTTCTGACGCACGCCGTAATGGATTCTTTATTGGGCGCGCTTGCCCTTGGAGATATTGGCAAGCATTTTCCGGATACGGATCCTGACTTTAAGGGGGCGGACAGTATCGACCTTCTTAAAAGAGTATGCGGCTTGGTGCGGGGAAAAGGGCTACGCCTTAGGAAATCTCGACGCTACGGTTATAGCCCAGTCGCCTAAGCTTTCGCCCTATATAGAGCGGATGAGACAAAACATTGCCGATGCATGCGGATGCCATGTTTCCTTTGTAAGTATTAAGGCTACGACTGAGGAAGGACTTGGCTTTACGGGAGACGGCTCCGGGATTTCCGCGCATTGCGTCGCTCTTTTGACAAAATGTAACAACAGTGAAGCGGTCTTCATATAATGGTATAAGCGGAGGGATAACTCTCTTTCGCTGAAACTATAACGGGTGACAGCGTGAATTTTCACGCCGGATTGGAGACTGATATGAACAGAACAACAGTTACTATGCCCTCTGTCACTCATGCAATCAAAGCGCAGAGAAAGCTTGCTTCAATGGGCTATAAAAGCGAGATAAAAAGAGCCTCCAGAATTTCTGAGAGAGGCTGTACCCATGTTTTGATTGTAAACGGTGATCCCGGGGATGTTATCGCATTACTGAATAATAACAAAATAGAATACGGAAAGCTATTAAGCGGCGCGGGGGATTAAATGATCGTTAATTTTGATAATGCCGCTACGACCTTTCCGAAGCCCCCGGAGGTTAGGCGGGCATTAAACGAAGCGATCCTGCGGTACGGCGGAAACGCCGGCAGAGGAGGACACCGGCTGACCTTGGCCACGTCGGAAAAGGTGTATGACACAAGACAGTCGGCGGCTGATTTTTTCGGAGCTTCACCGGAAAACGTCGTTTTTACCCTAAACTGCACATATGCGCTGAACCTTGCTATTCAGGGAATTATGTCGGACGGCGGCCATATAATTATAAGCAGTATAGAGCATAATTCGGTTGCAAGACCGGTTTATGCGCTTTCAAAAAATAAGAACGTTTATTACAGCATCGCTCCTGCCTACGACGACGACGGTAGGTTTCTGGAATCCTTGAAGGGTGTTATAAGGCACGATACCAAGCTGGTTGTATGTACAATTGAGGGAAATGTAACCGGCAGAATAATGCCTGTCCGGGAAATAGCGGAAATCTGCCGAAAAAATAATATCTGCTTTATTGCCGACGGAGCGCAGGCATGCGGTATTCTTGACGTCGGTCTGTCAGACGGAATGAATATACTTTGCACTTCCGGTCACAAGGGGCTTTACGGGCCTTCCGGAACCGGACTCCTTATAAGCGACGGGAAGTTCAGGATAAATCCTGTTATTCAGGGAGGAACGGGCAGCTCGTCAATGAATCTTATACAGCCCGATTTTCTGCCGGATAGTCTTGAAAGCGGTACGCTTAACACGGCCGGAGTAATAGCGCTTAAGGCGGGCATTGATTTTGTTAGGTCCAAGGGAACAGAAAATATTTACGCTCATGAAAACAGATTATGTGAGAAATTTATAAGTCTGCTGGACAGGGAAAAAGTAGACGTATACAGAACCGAGGGAGTTAAATATGCTCCCGTGGTATCTTTTAATATAAAGGGTATGGCTCCCGAGGCTGCGGCGGAGGCTCTGAGCGACAGAGGCTATTGTCTGCGCGCGGGCTTTCATTGTTCTCCGATTGCCCATAAAACGCTCGGTACGGACGAGGGAACGGTAAGATTTGCCCCGTCTGTTTTCAACAATGAAAAGCAGGTATACGGTCTTGCGAACGAAATCAAAAAAATTGTGTGAAAATTTATAAAAAACATTGAAATTATCTGTATTTATGATAAAATTATAATATGCGGAAATTTAAGAGGGGATAACCCCTCATTACATAAAACCTGAAAGGAAGTGAATTATGTACGCTATTAAAAATGCTCTTAATATGGTGTGGAATGTAATACAATCCATTACGTTTATGGATATAATTGATATTCTTCTGATGTCATATCTGGTTTATCTTTTAATAAAGCTGGTCAGGGAAACGAGAGCCGGTCAGCTTATAAAGGGCATACTTTTTATTATCGCGGCTTACATAATCAGCAGTCAGCTCGGTCTTAAAGCAATATCATATATTATAAAAAGCACTCTTGATGTGGGACTGCTTGCTTTGCTTATCATGTTTCAGCCAGAAATCAGACGTGCTTTGGAAAAGGCCGGACGAACCAAGGTAGGCATTAACTTTCTTTCATTCGGTGAAAATTCCGACGAAACTTCGAGATGGAACACGGCCATTGAGGCTATATGCGACGCCTGCGTGGATCTTTCCGCTACAAAAACGGGCGCGCTGATAGTTATTGAAAGACAAACCAAGCTTGGAGAGCAGGTTGAAAACGGAACTGTATTGAACGCTGTTCCCAGCAAAAGAGCTTTTCGGAAATATATTTTTTAAAAATACTCCGCTGCATGACGGAGCCGTTATAATCAGGGACGGAATGGTATTGGCGGCAGCCTGCTTTCTTCCTAAACCTCAAAAGGAGGAGCTTATTAATAAAAAGCTCGGCTCCCGTCACAGAGCGGCAATCGGAATGAGTGAGAATTCAGACGCTATTGTTATAGTTGTTTCAGAGGAAACCGGACATATTTCTATTGCAGAAAACGGAGGACTTACAAGCGATTATACAAGATTCAGGCTTAATGAATATCTCCACGAGGCGCTCATACCCAAGCCTGCCGAGTCTAAGAAAAACTCCCTATTAAAAAGGAAACGGAATAAGAGGGATAAAAAATGAGGTACTTAAAAAAATTTTAAAAATTATATTTTAAATTCATTAAATAATAATACGGCAATGATTATTTATTCAATTATACTTGCGATAATGGTGTGGTTTATAATATCAATCACCATTTATCCTACTACGCCCAAAACGTTCAGCAATATACCTTTGGAAATCGACATAACCGGAACCTCCGCGGAGGAAAATGATCTGAGCGTTATAAGCTGCTCTACCAAAAGCGTTACCGTGACCATTAAGGGAAACCGATCCAGCATAGGAAGCCTCACGGCAGACGATCTTGTGGCAAGAGCCGTCGTGGAGAATGTAAATTCCGCCGGTGAAAAATCTTTAGAGGTAAGCGTTAAAAGCAAGGATTCCAAGGTTAATTTTGAGGTGACTGAAATCAAGCCTTCGAAGATAGACGTAATGTTTGATAAAATAGATACGAGGGAATACGAGCTTTCTGTGAACGCTCCTAATATAACCGCGGCAGAGGGTCTTTACATGGACAGCAGCGAATTCAAGGCTACTCCCTCGGTAATAGAAATAACCGGACCGTCTACGCAGCTTGACAGCATTGACAAAGCGGAAATATATGTGGAGAACAAGCAGGAAATAAACACAGCCTATACCTTCCACAGCTCCGACGTCGTTCTTTATGATAAAAACGAATCCAAGATCAATACCGATAATCTGACGTTCGGTACTAAGGATTTTACCATTGATATACCCGTCTATATGCAGAAGGAGCTTGATCTAACGTATGATATACGATATGCTCCGGCAAACTTTGACATAAGCTCCCTGAATCTTGATCTGAGCGTTGATAAAATAAGCATTGCTTCGCCGAATACCGAGCTTGAAAAGATTGATAAATGGAATATCGGTTCTATACCGCTTTATGATCTTGACTGGGATTTTAACAAAGCGTTTACAATTAAAAATACCTGAAAATTATAAGGACATTTCAAACGTATCAATGGTTACGGCAAAGCTGAATCAGGACGGACTCGCTAAAAAACGGTAACTGTAGACGAGATATCTGTTCTGAACGCACCGTCCGACTATAATTGCACTGTAAATACATATGGCCTTACCTTTGATATAATCGGTCCGGAGGAGGATATATCGGAGATTACCAATCAGGAAATACTGGTAACGGTTGATCTTCTGAAATATACTGTACAAAGCAGCACGTTTACTGCCGACGCTACCATAAGCTTTCCGGATTATGACAAGGTATGGGCGGTCGGATTGCAAAAAGGTATCTATTACCGCTTCTCCGGTTACAAAATCGTCCGCCGAGTAATAAATAAAAAACTGCGCAAATAATAAGCGCAGTTTTTATTTATATATCAAGATCGGCGACGCTTTTGCTGTGAGATTTGACCTGATTTATAAGGGATCGGAAAATACCGTATACTCCAAGACCTGCGAACAGCAGTCCTATTATTATATTTTTTTTACAACTGTTGTCTGATATTCCGGTTCTTCTGTAAGCAGTATTTTTATATATTCGGGAATATCCGACAAAGAGCCGTAGAGCTCGCCGTTATTTATGTAATAGCCTAATTGAATTGCGTCTCCGAGAAACTGTGCGAATACAACGCAAACTATAATAATCAGAGCAAAAACCGGAATAATCGGCTTCTTGATTTTACCCCCGAATTTTTCATATCCTTTAACAACACCGAAGCCGATAAGCGCGCCGAGCCATCCTACAAACCATCCGAGAGCGTACACTATGGCCCACGGTATAGACGCCGCGAGACCGAATAAAAATAGCTCCCGCAATTCCTTTTCCGGCGCCGGATTCGGCGGACGACGTCAGCTCCTCCGATTCTCTCATGCCGTTTATTATTTCTTCCGCACAGCCGCTGTGAAGTCTGACGGCACGTCCGCGAATAAGCTTTGCTGTGGCTGTCGGATCAAGACTGTTCTTGCAGTGAGGACAGACGTCCGCTTTTACGCCCCAGACCGAGAGCTCAGGAAAAAATTCATTGATAAAGCCGTCAATACGCTTTATAGTTCCGATACCGTCAAAAAATCTGATATAGATATATTCCGGCTTGATTTCAAAGGCGTTCAGCTTATATTTTTTCTGAGGCTATCGGCGGCGGCAGAAATACATTCAAACGCCTCTCCGTCCGTATAAGCGGAAATATAAATATCCTTGTATCCGCCTCCGTCGCTGAGCGTTACGGTATATCCGCAAATTTTACCGCAGCATACTCCGTTTATTGCCTTCAGACCTTTTGCTGCGCCTAACTTCTTATAGGCTTTGCTTATCATGTAAAATTCCCCATTTTTTAAAAATTTACAGACCTATAATAACATATTTTGATATATTTGTCAATAATTATATCTTAACTGCCAAATCGACGTTATTTTTGAAAAATTTACGGAAATGTGCTATAATTATTTTATTATAAAAACGGAGGTAGTCCATATGAAAAAATTAATTGCCGTATTGGGAAGCTCCCGTCCGGGATCAATATCAATGAAAGCGGCCGAGGCTTTTATCAAGGGCGCCGAGGAGGCCGGTTACAGTACGGTCGTTTTTAACGTGAACGATATGAATTTAAAGGGCTGCACAGGCTGTAAAAAGCTGTCGCAGTAACGGCGTCGACTGTGTTATCAACGATGATATGCGTAATTATTTAAATGAGCTTCATTCGGCGGACGCTCTGCTTATAACTTCGCCGAATTATTATGCTCAGATTGCCGGCCCGATGATAACCTTTATGAACAGGCATTATTGCCTGAGCAATCCGGATAAAACCTCAAGGATTAGAAACGGTATTAAGCTTTCGGCCATCTTTTCACAGAGTGCGCCGAAGGATTATCCTAAATATACGCCGGTATACAATTGGTATACGGGAACGTTTATATCCAAGGGAATGAACCTGTATTTTAAGCGGGTAATTGGAGGCGACAGCGACCTGGACGCCGTCTGTCTTGAGACCTATAATGCCGGAAGGCTGCTGTAATGCTTGATCCTGAAATAAGGGAAGCCCTTTTTTCTTTATCTTGATTATAATTTTGGAAAGCACAGAACGTTTGAGGAAATTCCCATTAACAATTCCCGCGCAGATATTTTTGCCGTAACCGACAGGGGGCTTATCGGATTTGAAATAAAAAGCGACGCAGATACATATGCAAGGCTGAAGTCTCAGGTAAAAACTATGATATATTTTTTGACTGCAATTATCTTGTAGTCGGCAAGAGCCATAGAAGGGGAGCTGAAAAGCATGTTCCGGATTATTGGGGGATAATATGCATTTCTGATGAATCAGGCGGAAATGTGGAAATTATAAGACATCATGGAAGCAATCCTAAATGCAGACTGAAAAAGCAGCTTGAATTTCTATGGAAGCGAGAGCTGAGCCATATTCTTAAAAGGTTCGGTATGCCGGCTTATTTACGGAAACAAAGCCTTTGTCCGTGCCAAGCTGACGGCGAGGATTCCTGAGGAATTTTTAAGGGAGCAGCTTTACGAGGAGCTTTTTTGAAAGGGACTATACGCTGCTGTAGTAAACAGGACTGTTACATGGTGAAGCATAACTGAGGATTTGAGAACTAGTGTGACGGACATTCGGTATGGCGGATTAATAGTATCTTGTCTTTTAGCTTTTATTATTACTCAAAGATATATATATGGCCAAAATGTCCGCGGACTTAGCATGATTAATATAAGCGAAAAGATTTTGGAACAATTTACCTTTTTACAGTATTTCACTCAATTTGTTTTTTCAAATTTGGTACGACGCATATTAAATTTAAAAGCCGACGCAGTTTTATCGGAATCATCAAACGAAGGCTTCCGATTTCTTGTTTTACTGCGTATCGGCTTTTTGTTATTAAATTCTAATAAAGGGACGGAAAAATATTATAAGCGGCGGTACAGCATTTCAACTGCACCGCCGCCTGTAATAACAATTTATTATAATACCTCGGCTGAAATTTACCTTTTTACACCTTTCTGACCGATACGATTATTGCCGTCAGCGCAGTGCATATAAGGTTATAGATAAGGAGCCATGAGGGAGAAAGATCGGCAAACGCTCCGAGCAGGCAGTGAAGAGAAACAAGTCCGAGTCCCAGCAGAGCGGAAACAGACTGTAGAATCACTCCCGCCGACACGGTTTTTCTAATGGACTTTGTTCCCAGCAGCAGCTGTACAAACGAAGTGAATTTACCGGAGCATGCCATAGAAGTACTGATCTTTTTTTGTCCTTCTTGTTTCAGCGTCAAAATCCTTCATCATTCGTGTAGGAATTATTTTAAGCAGTTCGTCGGTAAAGCCGAACAGTTCAGAAATTCTGTTAATTGTTATAAAGGGATCGATAGTTTTTATAATAACCGCCATGTCATGCTTTTCAAGCTGTTTCATGGATTTTTTATAGAGTCTCCGGCCGTTATTTCTATAATAAACATTGCCGCTAAATTTCCGGAAACGGAAAGATAAAGCGCGTCCTTGCCGTTTTCGGTAAACCCGATTCCTTGGTCTTAGTCGGAATGCCCTCGATATTGTGACTGTTCATAAGCTCGCGGTTTCCGAAAAGTATCCGCTTGTTATTTATCCAGCCGCAGAGTCCCATAGAATCTTCGTAAACAAAGTTTTCCACGCGGCTTAGTATGTTTTCCTTTCCTGATATGACGTCGGAGAAAAGCTCCTTGAGAATACTGCCCGCATGAGCTGTAAGACTTGCCGCGTCAAGCAGAGCCTCGTCTATTTTTGTATCGGAGAAAAGCTTTATCGAACAAAGGCGTATCGAGCCGGCAGGAAACAGCGTATCTGCGTCGATCATTACTGAGTTTGCGTCGTAAAAATCCTCGACGCTTTGGTAGCCGAGCATAATGCCGTGGTTTCTCATATATTTTTTGACGCCTTGCCGAGAGGAATGTTGGCTATAAGCGGCATCGCCATACAAGAGCATGCGCTCAGATAAAGAGTGAAAATAGAAAGCGCAAAGACTGCTGCGGCAGAGTCGGCGGTTTGCACCTTTATAAACGTAACGGCAAGGGAAGCCAGCGCAGAAATGACGATTATTATGGGTACCAGCGCCCTGCAAAGCTTATCCCCGCTGTCAGTGGAAAAGGTGTATTTTGAAAAATCCTCAATAAAGTTAGTTCTTTTCATTGTGACTAAAACGGGAAAATCTCCTATCGTACCTCTGGTAAAGCTTTTCCGCCTTGGCGTCGTCCTCGACGCATACGATAGCATGTTTGTTTTTATCCTTTGTTACAAAATCAAAATTAAGCTCGGCTCTTTGGAGAATAAGTCTTTTTCCCCATAGCGTTAAAGAACATCAGCATTACCGCAATCGGAGTGTATATGTAGACGGCGCCGTCAAAAAATAAGCTTTGGATTTATAACGCATGCAAGGGACGCCGCGGCGCAGGAGAGCGATGAGAACGCGGCAAGGCTGTCGGTATCCGCTTTGAATTTTATAAGATTCAGAAGTCCGCTTTTTACCGTATCCATAGAAACCATCATAGAAAGCAGTGCGATAATAAGCTGCACACAGGAAAAAACCGCGGGATTTTTTTCTTGTAAGAAGCTCCGGCACAGGCAGGCTTATCAGCTCTCCCACTGAAATAAAGGTTACGAATACCAGAAGGACTGCAAGCACCGCTAATCTGAATGAAAGGCTTACCTTAAGATCGGTAATTGAGCGTCGGATTTCTCCTGCGTCTTCAAAGCTGTCGTAATCCTTGATGGCGCCGCTGTCCGTCTTGGTCTCGTTTTTCCTTTCATCCGTATTGACGGTGCGAAGGTTTGAAACGTCGATCTCCACGTCAAGAGCCTCGGGATCGGAATCGGCTGAAAGATTTACCGCTTTCTTCTTTTCGGGAGAATTTTTCCGTTCAGTATCTTCCGGGGCTACTACAAACTTAGCCTTTTTTTCTGCGGTTTTGTATAAATGCCGTCCGGCGATTCCTTTTCATAGGTAAACTCGGGCTGTTTCTTTTTTCTGCGCTTGACGCGCATTTCCTTGGCGCGGGTTGAATCGCTCATCTTCCTTACCTTCGGAGCGTATTCCTCGTCGGAAGCGTTTTGCGTAACGACCGCGCCGTCGTAATATTTTATTTCATCAGTCGGCCTCGGCGGCAGATCGGCAGGATTTTTTTCACTTCTTTAACGGAATTTATGTAGGATACGTTCGGTCTGCTGATATCCGCAACCTGAAATTTCCCCGATCTGTGACTGGGCGACGGTCTTTTTGCCGGAGCGTTTATCTGTTCAAGCTCTTTTTACGCTGTATGTAATGGTTTCATCCGGAATACCTCCGGTGGGTATTTTAATATAACCCGTGTCCTCGATTTTTCCCGTCTGTCCATTGCTTTTAATTTCAGTTTTAACGGCGGTTTTATTCTTAACGGCGGATTTATGTTTCTCTTCGCCGGAATATTCGTTCAGTATATCGTCAAGCGTGTAATTTTTTGGCATCTTTATCAATCTCCAGTTATAATTTATTCCTTTGTCTTACAGCCTCGTACATAAAGATACCTGCCGCTACCGACGCATTAAGCGACGTGATTTTGCCGTGCATAGGCAGTCTGAGCAGGAAATCGCATTTTTCTTTTAAAAAGTCTTCCCATACCGGAGCCTTCCGAGCCGATAATCAGAGCAATGCCGCCGCTGAGATCGACGCCGTCGTAGCTTTCGCCTGAGGCGTCGGTGCCGTAGATCCATACTCCGTTTTTCTTGAGGGTATCGACGGCGGCCGAGAGATTGGAAACCCGCGCGACAGGCAGCCAGCTTGCCGCTCCGGCCGAGGTTTTGAATACGGTGGCGTTCAGGGAAGCGCTTCTGCGCTTAGGGATGATAACGCCGTCCGCTCCGGCGGCTTCTGCGGTTCTTATTATGGCTCCGAGATTGTGTGGATCTTCTATTTCATCGCATATTATAATAAAAGGGCTTGTTCCCTTTTTAACGGATATTTGAAGGATATCCTCGACAGTTACATATTCAGCGCATGCGCCTGAGGCGGCTACGCCCTGATGGGATTTGCCGCCTGTAAGCTGGTCGAGCTTACGGCTGTCGACGTCTTTTACCACGGCTCCGGAATTCCTTGCCATCGCGCGTATTTTACCCAGTATTCCTCCGTTTCCGCAGATGTACACGGCGTCCAGAGGAGCTCCTGACCTAAGAGCTTCTAAAACCGGATTTCTTCCGCATATAATATTATTATCGTTGAAATTATCGTTGTTCATCAAATCAGTCTTTCATGTTATAATTTATTTGTCCGTCCGTAAAACGGGCGGATATCCGAAAATATTTCAAATATCTATAATTATAACATTATTACAAAAAAAATTACAAGTGCATAATTAAGGAGATTTAAGCATTATTTCACGAAAACCGAAAAAACAAGCCAGACTCCCGCGCCTGCGGCAAGAACGGCGGCGGTTATTAGCGACGCCTTCAGAAATACCGCGTATTTCGGCGGCTTGGGGCTTAAGCTTCTTATAAGCTCCTGAGCCTCATGCTTCATAAGCTTATACGGTATATTGGTCATATTCGGTTTTAAATATAAAACTGCCTTTTCGAAATACAAGCTCTGCGGATTATTGATTTCAAGCACTTTTTGTTAACGCCCTTTATCATTTCTGCCTCCTGAAAGTTTTCTCGGTCTTATTGTTGCCTGAAATTACCTTTATATACAGATTGTAAAAGTTTTTGTTCAATTAATTGTTGAAAACCTTGTGGAAAGGGTGGAAAACTGCCCGAAATCATGTTGAAAACTCTGTGGAGAAAGTGGAAAAGTCCGTAGTTTCCAAATTCTTAGGTTGTTGAAAACAAATATTACTTCCAGTAAATACAAAATGTAACTTTAATTTTACCGATTTGTAACATTTTTAAGCGGTAACAGTATCTTTTTTGATTTTTCAAGGTTTCTTATATAATGGAATAGATATTGCTGGGCTATGCCTTCTATTCCCTTGGCCTCGTCGGGAAGTCCTTCAGGATAATAGTTATCCATTACCCGCTTTATCCAGACGTCGATCGGAAAGGCTTCCGTTTTATACATTCCGAACAGCAGAACGCATTCCGCAACCTTCGGTCCTACTCCTTTGATCGTCATAAGACGCTTTCTTGCGTTTTCTATAGTCATATCAGGTATCGCCTCAAGCTCAAGGGAGCCGTCCGCCGTTTTTTCCGCCGCGTCGATAAGGTATTTAGCACGAAATCCTGACCGCAGGAAGCCGAGGCTTTCAACCGTTTCTGACGCAAGCTCGGAGGGCGACGGGAAATGACCGTAATGCAGGCACAGCCGGGATATTATTCCCTTGATGCGCGGTATATTATTATTCTGGGAAATTATAAACGAGCATAGGCATTCCCATTTATCCTGCTTTAGCAATCTTATTCCTCCGGCAAATTCGCAGGCCTTACGCAGTGTTTCGTCGGCGGACAAGCGAATTTTTACCGCGCCGTAATCTGTTGAGAGATCGAAATAATCGGCCCAGACGTTTAGAAAATCTTCTTCGCTTGTATTATGAAGTATGAATCGATCTCCGTCGTGGGAAATAGTCAGCGGACGGTCGAGAAAATAGCCGGAATATGTACAGTCATACTCGCTCTGCACTTTTTTCCCATCGAAACGCCTGACCGCAGTCGAGAGTTTCGTCAAGATCAAAATCAGGCTGATATAAAATTATTTCGTTATCATGTACTTTATAATTCATGGCTTTGCACCTCCGTTTATAAAATTATACATTATTTGCTTTAAATTTACAATATTTATATTTCGGAAAAATTATCATTCTGAAATTTTTCTTATACTTTGTTACGCCGCGGTTGACAAACGGCGCTTAAACCGATATAATCTTAATAAAAAAAGGAGAGGGCTATGAAAAAAACTGGTTATAATGATTTCGGCAATTATTTCAGTACAACTGCTGTTTTCGGCCTGCGATAAGGAGCTTAACTCGCCTGTTATTCTCGGCGTTTCAGAGGGCGCCGGAAAATATATGTGCGGCTATAAGACGGTCGTTGGAATGGTAAACGGAATGCTGGAGGAGCTTAATATTACAGTTCCTGTTGCTCTTCACCTCGACCATGGCTCTTTTGAGGGCGCAAAGGCCTGCATCAATGCCGGATTCTCGTCAATTATGTTTGACGGTTCTCATTATCCTATTGAAGAAAACATTGCAAAGACAACTGCTCTTGTAAACACCTGTGACGTTTTAGGTATATCCCTTGAAGCCGAGGTCGGTTCGATCGGCGGCGAAGAGGACGGAGTTATCGGAGCAGGCGAATGTGCTGATCCTGATGAATGCAAGATGATCGCTGATCTCGGAGTAACAATGCTTGCTGCCGGTATCGGAAACATTCACGGTAAATATCCTGAAAACTGGGCAGGACTTTCATTTGAAACTCTTGCGGCAGTTAAGGAAGTAGGAGATATGCCGTTGGTACTTCACGGCGGTACAGGAATTCCTGCTGATATGATCAAGAAGGCTATTTCACTGGGCGTTGCAAAAATCAATGTAAATACTGAATGTCAGCTTTCGTTCCAGG
>VOFD01000797.1_pt1 | contig 33158 bp, 45 predicted proteins | sample 5384101 | NCBI WGS metagenome assembly VOFD01 (sample SAMN12384723, study PRJNA508395) | human gut metagenome | isolation source: healthy gut C | host: Homo sapiens
CTGGCAGAAGGATGAAACGTTTTACTGGTTTCGTAAGAAATCTTTAAGAGACATATACGGCAAATTCATTTTTTAATAGAACGCAACTATATAGTTTACCATACCAAGCATTACGTATAACAAAATTTCTAAGAAAGAGAATGAAGCGATTGCAGACAAGTACGAAGTTACATGGTCGTCTTTGTTTGTGAATGGCTGGAAAGACGGAAAAGAGAATGTAAACAATATGACCGAGTTTAGTTTCTCCAATGCGAGAAATGCACCGGACAAGTTTAAAGAGGGAATTAAAAGCAAGATTGACGAATTGTTAAAACAGTTGTAAGATGGACTTTCTTCAATCATTATTAGATAGCAGTTCTGTTCCCGCTATTACAGCCTTTATATTGGGGATTTTAACGGCAGTTAGCCCGTGCCCGCTGGCTACAAACATAACGGCAATAGGATTTATAAGCAAGGATATAGAAAACCGTCACCGGATTTTTATAAACGGGTTGCTCTACACTTTCGGCAGAATAGTGACCTATACGGTTCTTGGCTTTATTCTTATTCCTATTCTTCGTGAGGGCGCAAGTATGTTTATGGTGCAAAAAGCCTGTAAGCAAATACGGGGAAATGCTGATTGCTCCGGTGTTAATCATCATTGGAATATTTATGCTTGATATAATAAAAACTCAATCTACCCAAAATTAATATCGGTGGGGAAAGCCTGAAAAAAGAAAACTAAAGGCGGTTGGGGAGCTATGTTGTTGGGGGTCTTATTCGCTCTTGCTTTTTGTCCTACCAGTGGAGTATTTTATTTCGGGATGCTTATCCCTCTATCAGCAGCAGAAACAGGCGGCTATCTCTTACCTGTAATCTATGCTATTGCTACGGGATTACCTGTAATCCTTTTTGCATGGATTTTAGCTTATAGTGTTGCCGGACTGGGGAAGTTTTACAACCGAATACAGATATTTGAGAAATGGTTTCGCAAAATAGTTGCTATTCTCTTTATCGCAGTTGGAATATATTACGCAATAGTATTTTATCTATAAATAAACATTAAGTTTCATTTTAAATAAAAAAACAGTATGAAAAAAAGATAGAAATTTTCGACCCGGCAATGTGCTGCCCTACGGGTCTTTGTGGAACAAACATCAATCCTGAATTGATGCGTATTGCGGTAGTAATCGAATCATTGAAGAAACAAGGTATCATCGTTACCCGCCACAATTTACGTGACGAACCACAAGTATACGTAAGCAATAAGACGGTGAACGACTTCCTGCAAAAGCATGGTGCGGACGCACTGCCTATTACTTTAGTAGATGGAGAAATAGCTGTTTCACAAACCTATCCTACCACCAAACAAATGAGTGAATGGACGGGGGTCAATTTAGATTTTATGCCAGTTAAATAAGTATTCACCAATTAATTATTTAAGAAAAATGAGAACATTCAATTTATCAGATATAGAATTGACAAAATACCTTTTCTTCACCGGAAAAGGCGGTGTGGGCAAAACTTCTATTGCCTGTGCTACTGCGGTAGGTTTGGCAGATAATGGTAAGAAAATACTTCTTATCAGCACAGCCCCGGCTTCAAACCTGCAAGATGTCTTTAATCAAACTTTAAACGGACACGGCACGGATATTCAGGAAGTACCCGGCTTAACTGTAGTTAATCTCGACCCGGAACAAAGGCTGCTGCCGAATACAGGGAAAGCGTTATTGCGCCTTTCCGAGGAAAACTGCCCGATAGTGTTATCCAAAATATGGAAGAACAACTTTCAGGTTCTTGCACGGTAGAAATTGCTGCTTTCAATCAATTTTCCGATTTTATCACGGATGCTGATAAAGCAAAAGAATATGACCATATCATCTTTGATACAGCCCCAACGGGACATACATTGCGAATGCTACAACTACCATCGGCTTGGAGTACGTTTATTAGCGAAAGTACGCACGGTGCATCATGCTTAGGGCAATTATCCGGTTTGGAAGAAAGGAAAGGCATCTATAAGCAAGCGGTTGAAACACTCTCGGATGCAAATGCAACTCGCTTAGTGTTGGTAAGTCGTCCCGAAATCGCACCTTTGAAAGAAGCCTGCCCGTTCTTCGCATGAATTACAATTACTGGGAATTAATAACCAGCTATTAGTAATCAACGGACTTTTGCTGCAATTAGATGAAGCCGATAGCGTATCGAAACAAATATATGACAGACAGCAAACCGCCCTGAAACAAACCCCTGCGGAACTGCTGGATTACCCTCTTATTCTGTTCCTTTACGGTCGTATAATCTATCTAACATTGCAAATATCCGCCGGATGCTATACGATGATAATTTAACAGACAATGCGGATTATCAACGGATTACTGATGCAAAAGGTATAGACGAATTGGTTAATGACCTCTATCAGTCAGGGAAAAGAGTTGTATTTACTATGGGAAAGGGTGGCGTAGGTAAAACAACGTTAGCCACGGAAATAGCCCTGAAATTAACTAAACTGGGTGCAAAGGTGCATCTAACCACCACTGACCCGGCAAACCACCTGAATTACAACCTTGCAGTTCAGGCAGGTATTACAGTAAGCCGCATTGATGAAGCGGAAGTACTGGAAGCCTATAAAAACGAAGTTCGTAGTGCGGAAACAATGACTGCCGAAGATATGGAATACATAGAGGAAGATTTGCGTTCACCGTGTACGCAAGAAATCGCAGTGTTCCGGGCTTTTGCCGAAATCGTAGACAAAGCGGAAAATGAAATTGTTGTGATTGATACCGCACCTACCGGACACACCTTGTTACTGCTGGATGCAACGGAAAGCTACCACAAGGAAGTACAACGCACGCATGGCGATTCTCCTGCTTCGGTAAGAAAAATTATTACCACGTTTAAGAAACCAGCAAGAAACGGAAGTTGTTATTGTGACCTTGCCCGAAGCAACCCCCCGTCTTTGAAGCCGAACGTTTGCAAAAGGATTTACAGCGTGCGGGAATTAATAACAAATGGTGGGTTGTAAACGCTTGTTTATCATTAACCGATACGGAAAATTCTTTTTTGCGGGCAAAGGCACAAAATGAATTGACTTGGATTAAGAAAGTAGAAGAATTGTCAAAGGGAAACGCTGCCCTGATAGCTTGGAAAAATAATTGAGAATATGAGAATTTTAATCCTTTGTACTGGAAATAGTTGCCGTAGCCAAATGGCACACGGCTTATTACAATCATTTGACAGTAAACTGGAAGTCTTTTCAGCAGGAACAAAGCCTGCTGAAAAGGTTAATCCGATGGCAGTAAAGGTTATGACTGAAATAGGTATTGATTTAGCCCAACATACCCCTAAAAGTGTCAATCTATATGTAGGAAAAAAATGGGACTATGTTATTACGGTCTGCGGTGGTGCAAACGAAAGGCTGTCCTATGTTTACTGGTGAAGTAAAAAACAGGTTGCATATTGGGTTTGACGACCCATCGGAAGCAACCGGAAGTCCGGAATTTATCGACAATGAATTTCATCGGGTACGGGATGAAATAAAAGCCCGTTTCTATGACTTCTATCTAAATGAATTAAAACCGCAATTAAACTAAATAGTTGTTGTTATGGAAAAGAAACAAGGAATTGGATTTTATGAAAAATACTTAACCATTTGGGTTGCCTTGTGCATTGTTATCGGAATTGCTGTGGGGCAATGGCTCCCGGTAATCCCGCAAACATTAAGCAAAGGCTTGAATATGCCAACGTGTCGATCCCCGTCGCTATTCTAATCTGGTTGATGATTTACCCGATGATGCTCAAAGTGGATTTTCAGAGCGTGAAGAATGTCGGCAAACGTCCGAGAGGAATAATTGTCACCTGTGTTACAAATTGGCTTATAAAACCGTTTACCATGTTCGGGATAGCTTATTTGTTCTTCTATGTCATTTTTAAAACTTTTATACCTGCCGAATTAGCAGAAGAATATTTAGCCGGAGCGGTATTATTGGGGGCTGCACCCTGTACGGCGATGGTGTTCGTGTGGAGCTATCTCACTAAAGGGGATGCCGCTTATACGCTGGTACAAGTTGCAGTGAACGATTTAATCATATTGATAGCGTTTGCTCCTATCGTTGCTTTCTTGCTGGGGGTTGGCGGCGTATCTATTCCGTGGGACACTTTAATGTTATCTGTTGGCTTGTTTGTTGTGATACCACTTGCTGCTGGGGTCATTACCCGCATAATGATTATACGCCGTAAAGGGATAGAATACTTCAATAATGTATTTATTAAGAAGTTTGATAATTATACGGTGGGTGGGCTGTTATTGACACTTATCATCCTATTTTCATTTCAGGGAGAAACGATACTGAACAATCCTCTGCATATCGTATTGATTGCAGTTCCGCTCGTGCTGCAAACGGTTCTGATATTCTTCGTTGCCTACGGTTGGGCGAAATGGTGGAAATTACCCCATGATATTGCTGCGCCTGCCGGAATGATTGGAGCAAGTAATTTCTTTGAATTAGCGGTTGCTGTGGCTATTTCTCTATTCGGTTTACAATCCGGGGCTGCATTGGCTACGGTGGTAGGTGTGCTGGTTGAAGTTCCGGTTATGTTGATGTTGGTAAGGATTGCAAATAATACACGGAAATGGTTTCCGATTACAAAATAATTGTAGATAAAAAGGAGAATGTGTCCATTCTGACACATTCTCCTAATGGAATGTTTTTGTTTTACTATCACTTAGTTTACCGTTGACAACAGCAAGTATGTGTATGGCAAGACCTGTGATTTAAGTGATGATGATGTCTACAGTTTCTATGGCTTAAAGTACATCCGACTAGTGACATCAATAAAACTAAAGTAAATGCTATTCCTAGAATTCTCATATTATTGTTGATTTTGAGTTTATTTTATAATTTAAAATCTGAGTTTAACACCCGCATTCATTACAAATCCATCCAAAGGAGCATAAATATCCCGGAAAACAGGATTAGATATACTTCCGGTATATATAGTATCAAAGCGGGTTTGCCGTCTGTCGGTGAAGTTTTCAAAGTTAGCATACAATGAAAACATCTCCCATATTTTTTTCAATCATGAAGCCGCACACCACATATTGTTTTCCTTTTGTCCGTCTCCTAGTTTTTGGGGGCTGAAATAATAAGCCTCTAATCCTATTTTCCATTTATCTTCTACTTCATACATTAGAATACTGTTCAACCTATGTTTCGGAGTTAATATATTCTCTTGTTTCACCCCATTTTCTTTGGTTCGGGTATCGGTGTATGTATAGCCTAAGTATAAGTGGAAATCTTTGTATCCGATTTTTACATTCGTTTCTCCTCCTTTGCTATCTGTATTGCCGGATATGTTGTTAAGTCGATATAGCCCATCTTTTGTAGATTGCAATAATAAAGGATTATCGAGATAAGTGTAGAAGAATAATTGGTTTATGCTGAAAGTTACATTTCCATCGAAGATTGATGTGACATAATTAAAGTCTAAATTCAAACCATAACTTCTTTCGAGCTTGTTATTGTCTTTATCAATTGGCAATACATTCTGATATTGTAGCCTTTCGCTATCCTCTGTAAATATGGTAGGTGATTTATAGCCAAATCCTCCTCCAAGTCGAGATGAAAACTTATCCGTAATTTTGAAATGTGCAGAAACTCGTGGTAGAATTGCTGCGCCATAATCCGGAATATAGTCTGCTCTTAATCCGGTTTCCAGATTCAACCATTTTGTTGCCTCCCAATTGTTTTGTACGAATGCTCCCATGGTTGTCTGGTTGTAGTCTCTTAACTGAAAATCAGTAAGTTTCTTTTTCATCAAATTTGTCTGTCCATAAGTTGAGACCAGCCACCCATTCTGTTTTTTGATTCGTGCGTGTGTAAGTCAATTCACTAAAGGTAGATACCTGAGTACCTTCAAAAGTATAAGTGGGTACACCGATATTTCTATTGAAGTATGTTACACTGTTTTTGAAATCAATTCTGTCTTTTTCGCCGAATTTGTGTTCGAATGTCAGTTGTGTGGAATGTCTTTGAGTCTTGTTTTTCTCGAAATAGGAATGTGTGTCATTTCCATTTCCTTTAATATACTCAATATCCCCGCCCAAACGGTCTTCAAACATAGCATTTAGCCCTACACTCATTTGCGTGTTCTCTGAAAAATAGAGAAATAATTTGGGGTTGAAGACATATCTGTCAAACTGCGGAATGGCTGTGAATCCGGTGTTAGAGGGGTCGTAAGCCCAATTTCTGTTGTAGGAAGCAAAAATGGTTGTACCGACCTTTTTGAATCGTTGCCCATAGAAAGCGCTGACGTCCAAACCTTTTCCGGATGTCCCGTTAAGATGCAGACCTAAATCTCTTTTTCTCTTCGGGAGTTTTTGAGATAAGATTAATCAAGCCTGCTATTGCTCCACCGCCATATAAAGTTGAAGTTGAGCCTTTGATGATTTCCACTTGTTTTAAGTCAAGAGGTGGCGTTTGCAATAATCCCAGTCCGCTCGCTGCACCAGCAAAAACGGGGAATCCATCTTTTAATATTTGTGTATATCTGCCATCCAATCCTTGTATGCGGATTGATGCATTTCCGGATGTGGCAGAAGTTTGCTGGGTGATAATACCTGTGCTTTCGTTTAGTAACATACGAATGTCGCCCGGTTTCATGCTCCCTTTTTCTCCTAGTTCTTCGCTTGAAATAAATTCAACACGGGTCGGGATGTTTTGAATAGTGCGTGTACCTCTGGTTGAAGAAATGGTAACTTCTTCCAGCATTTCATCATCTTGTTCCAAGAAGATTTCGACCGGAGCCTGAAGAAGATAAAGGGAATGTGTATGATTTGGTTTCCGATTCATAGCCTAAGTAGCTGAATGTGATATGTTGCTTTCCGTCAGGTATGTTCGAAATGGTGATTATTCCGTTTTCATCTGAGCTTTGCTCCATTGGCGGTTTTATTAAGAACGGCATTCACGCCAACCAGTATCTCTTTAGTATCTCCGTCTTTAACGATTGCTTTAAATATGTTTTGCGCACAAATGCTTTGTGCCAGCAATGTAATTATTGCCAGTGCTATTAATTTAATTTTCATTTTTCTTGTTTTGTCAATTTAGTGCCACACACTTAATCTGTATTATAATAAGTGCACGACGTACTGGTGATGAAACAGCGGTTTCATCATCATGAATTTAATAAATAAATGGTGAGGTCATATTAATTATGACATACAGAAATCTGCTAAATTCATCAACTTAGGCGGCTGCCAAATTGAGGAAGAGAAATGAGGAATCATTTTCTCTTTGTAAAACGAAAGGTTATTATTTAATAGAATTAATTCGGCGGTTGGTGAATGAAACAATTTGGGTATTGGACAACCTGTGCATGTGTTGCAATGTAGAAATGGTGAACAATTGCAGTCTGTACATGAGGAACCATCATTATCAGCACATGGTTCTTCTGTTTGTTCATTAGCACATTGAAACAGACATTTGTCTTCAAGAAAGCATGGAACTGTTGATAATAACAGCACCCATAAAGCTAATATGTAGGACAAATGTTTCATTAATATCTATGCTTTGTTCTGATTTTGAGAATAACCTGCAAAATTAGTTATTTATATTTTATAAACAAAACATTCTGCAATTTTTATTATATAAGTTACTAAACCGGCAAAAGCAATCAACATCTCTACCGTTACATCAGCAGTACTGTTAACCAAAGAGCGAGTAGTCTGCCCCATTACAATGGTCAATGCTACCGCCCATAAATAAAAAGCCGAAGTATGATATTTCAGTAAAAACTTGTGGAGCCGGGGAATATAATAACGGAATAATAAAGCGATAAAAAACGGTGCAAGCAACAATGGAAAAACCTTACTTAAAATCTTAAGAAAAGCAATACCAAAAGTAACATCTGTATGTGGTTCAACCAATGGAAATATCAAAGGAACTGCTATTGCAGCCAAAATATTTGAAAGCAATGTATAAGTAGTCAAACTGGAAGCACTTCCACCTAGTTTTCCCGTAATTACTGCCGCTGCCGTAGCAGTAGGACAAATAAGACAAACCATAGCCGCCTCGAATATCTCCTTATAAGATTCATCCATCGGACAAAATATTAACAACAACGCAATAATACCACAAGAAATGGCTTGAATAGCCAACAACCAGCCATGCCATACTCTAGGAACCAACTCTTTTGGTTCAATTTTACAGAATGTAAGCAACAATTGGGCAAAAATCAAGGAAGGAGTTAAAAAGAAATCAACCCATTCATAAATGGCTTTGTCGGCTCCAGAAAAGTGAAGTTGGCAAAAACAAAATAACCGATAACTCCTGCAAGCATCGCTAGAGGTAACGTCCAATTCTTCATAAACTTAAACAAATCCATCTTTCAATATTTATTTCAGAATACAAAATAAAAGAATTTAGTCCAAACACTCGTCTATTTTTTCGGGTTTTGTGGCAAGTTTCGAATAAAAAACGCAAAACTTAAAGACAAAAGCCGAGTTTTCACTAAAAATCGCTACATTTGCAACTTAATTGATATGAAAACCGATAGACTTAAAATAATATTCCTGTTGTGTAGCCTGTGGCTGGTCTTTCCCTGTTTCTGCCTGGCGGCAAAGGGAAAGGACTTTGTAGTCGTCATTGATCCCGGTCATGGCGGACATGATCCCGGTGCTATCGGCAGACGTGGAAAAGAAAAAAACATCAATCTGAACGTAGCTTTAAAAGTAGGACAACTGATCCAAAATAACTGTAATGACGTAAAGGTAATATATACCCGGAAAACAGATGTCTTTATCCCTTTGGATCGTCGTGCACAAATAGCCAATAATGCCAAGGCCGATTTATTCATCTCTATACATACTAATTCCATAGCCCGTGGCAGAACTGTACGGGGAGCAGAGACTTATACGTTAGGACTCCACCGTACTGAAGAAAATTTAGAAGTTGCTAAAAAAGAGAACTCGGTTATTTTGATAGAGGATAATTATGAACAACGTTATGCCGGATTCAATCCAAATTCTTCTGAAAGCTATATTATTTTTGAATTTGTACAAGACAAAAATATGGAGAAGAGTGTAAAATTAGCCACTCTTATCCAAACACAATTCAAGAATACAGCCAAACGAATAGACAAAGGAGTACATCAAGCCGGATTCCTAGTTCTACGTGCCACTTCCATGCCTAGTGTTTTGGTTGAATTAGGCTATATCTCAACACCGGATGAAGAACAATATCTTTTATCCGATGCAGGCACTACGGCGTTATCTAACAGCATTTATAAAGCATTCCTCAATTACAAGCGCGAACATGACGCCCCCATCGGCCGCAGCAGAGTACAAGAACAAGAATTACCGGAACCAGAAAACAAACCGAAAGAATCAAGAATAGAAATACAAACTGCGGAACCGGACACTGCAACGGAACCGGACAAGGTTACCAAAAAGTCTGTACCTGCCACAAAAAAAGATCACAGGCGACCAAGCCCGAACATCTGCCAAGCCTGTATTTAAAATACAAATATTGGTATCAAACAAAATATTGCCCAAAGGAAGTAAACAACTGAAAGGTGTATCACCTGTTAGCTATTACCGCGAAAAAGGACTTTATAAATATACTTACGGAGAAAATACGGATTATAATAAAATACTACGCATGAAACGTAATATTACTCCTAAATTTAAGGACGCTTTCATTATCGCTTTCAAAAACGGAGAGAAAATGAATGTGAACGAAGCCATCAAAGAATTTAAAAAGAATAGATAATATAAAAGGTATAATTGAAATGACGAAAGAGGTAAAAATAGGATTAATAGGCATCGCTGCATTGGCTATGCTGATCTTTGGTATCAACTACCTGAAAGGAATAAATATGTTCCAATCTGCCAATTACTATTATGTAGAATATACAAATATAAACGGATTAGCCGGATCAAGCCCCGTCTTTGCCAATGGTTATAAAGTAGGTACAGTAAGAAATATCAATTACAACTATGCAAAACCGGGACATGTCACAGTAGAAGTGGAAGTGGACAAGGAAATGCGTATCCCCAAAGGAAGTACAGGAGAACTGGTTACAGAAATGCTGGGAACGGTAAAGATGAACTTACTCCTTAACTTTAATTCTACAGAATACTATCAACCGGGAGATACCCTGCCCGGCAAAACGAATGCGGGGCTCATGGGAGCCGCTGAAGAAAAGCTAGTTCCTCAAATAGAGCAGATGTTACCCAAAATGGATTCTATCCTATATTCATTAAATAAAATATTAGCTGATCCTGCATTGAGTGCAACCTTGCACAACGCAGAAAAACTGACAGCCAATCTGGATGTGACAACACGTCAATTAAACATGTTAATGCAAAAGGATCTTCCGCAACTTACTGGAAAATTAAACACAATTGCTGATAACTTCATTGCTATCAGCGACAACTTGAAAGGTATTGATTATGCTTCAACGTTCAATAAAATAGACTCCACTTTATATAATGTACAAATGCTGACAGAAAAACTCAATCGCAAGGACAACAGTATCGGATTGCTATTCAATGATCCTACTTTCTACCAAAATTTGAGTGCGACGACAGCAAACGCTGCAACCTTATTGGAGGATTTGAAAGCGCATCCTAAACGTTATGTACATTTCTCTTTGTTTGGCAAGAAAGATAAGTAACAGATTTGCTAATTTAAAAATATTCTAAATAAGTCTACTCAACCATTTTTCCACTTATTTTCAGTAAATGACTGCAAATAGGGAAGAAATACCATGTAGACTTATTTCATTTAAAATAAATAAAAGCCTATTTTGACTGATAGTCAGCTAAGAATCAGTCAATTATCAAACAACAAGAATCTTTCAAAAGCCTTTAGATAGAGGTTTTTATAAGTAACTGAAACTAAAGATATTACTCTTTAAAAATAAAAAGCAAGAAAAAAGCGATTTGTTTTTTCAGAAATTCATTTCGAAATTTGCATTGTAGAAGTTTCGCTTTTTATAATAAATGTTTCATATGATTGAAAACGATCACGTCGTTTTATGGGGTCGTTGCCTGAACCTTATCAGAGACAACGTACCAGAAACGACCTTTAAAACGTGGTTTGAGCCTATCGTACCGCTTAAATATGAGGACAAGGCACTGACAATTGGCGTCCCCAGCCCATTCTTCTATGAATTTCTAGAAGAAAAGTTTGTGGACTTGCTGCGCGCTGCCCTATATAAAGAAATTGGGGAAGGAACGCAGCTTATGTATTGTATCTTGACCGATAAGACCAACCATATAACTGTTAACATGGAGGGAAGCAAACGCTCTTCAGCACTACCCACACAAACAGTTATACGAGATGGTAACAAGGCACCTAATCCAATGCAGGCACCGGCTCCGCAGGATTTAGACCCATTTGAATCAAATTACAATTTTGAGAATTTCATAAAAGGAAATAGTAATGAGTGCTCACGTACAGTAGGAGAAACTGTAGCTAAAAATCCGGCAAAAACATTCAACCCTTTGTTTTTGTATGGACCATCCGGTGTGGGCAAAACTCACTTGACTAATGCTATTGGTACCCGCATCAAGGAATTATATCCTGAAAAAGAGTATTGTACGTATCAGCACATCTGTTTCAGGTGCAATACACTGACTCTGTTCGTACCAATCATTTCAATGATTTCATTAGTTTTTATCAAACCATAGACGTTTTGATTATTGATGATATTCAAGAATTCGCCGGAGTAACCAAAACCCAGAACACATTCTTCCACATCTTTAACCATCTGCACCAGAACGGTAAGCAACTTATTCTGACTTCTGACCGTGCGCCGGTAATGCTACAAGGTATGGAAGAACGCCTTCTGACCCGCTTTAAATGGGGCTTAGTGGCCGAATTGGAAAAGCCGGACGTAGAATTGAGAAAGAATATCTTACGTAATAAAATACGTCGTGACGGTTTGAATATACCGGAAACAGTAATTAATTATATTGCTGAAAACGTAAATGAAAGTGTACGTGAATTAGAGGGCATCATTAATTCACTTTTGGCACAATCAATTATTTTCAAGCGTGATGTCGATTTGGATTTGGCTGAAAGAATTGTACGAAAAAGCTGTACGCTGTTGTGAGAGCAAGCCTGTCACAGTAGAAGATATCATACAGAAAGTATGCAGCCATTACGAGATAGAAGAATCTGCCATCCATACTAAAACAAGAAAAAGAGAAGTGGTACAAGTACGTCAGGTAGCTATGTATCTGGCCAAAAAACATACAGACTCCTCTTCTTCCAAAATTGGTAAATTAATAGGTAATAAAGATCATGCAACCGTATTGCACGCTTGCAAAATAGTAAAAGACCAAGTAGAGGTTGACAAAGCATTTAAAGCGGATATTGAGGAAATTGAAGCTTCTCTCAAAAGGAAATAGAATAAAACCACAGAGGTGCGCAAAGGGCATTTTCTTTATTTCCCTTCTGCGCACCTCTGTTTTAAGATTGATAGTTCCCGGCAATTCACTTCTCAAAACCCTGTTTCTTCAAGGTTTCTTTCAAAGTTACAGACATACATTCATTATCCGACTTCTTGTATCTGACCTCAGTAAATACCTGAGCCAGTGTTTCCTTATGATTTTCTTTAATAAACTGATGATTTTCCGGAAGTGACTCTTTATATCTATAAATACGATCAATATCCTCTTTGGTATAATCATGATACAATTCTTCATGCAAAATACCCTCTATAGGAAGACGATCGACTTGTGGAGGGCATTCATCCGGATATCCTACTGTAATAGTAGCCACCGGCATAACCAATTCCGGCAACTGAAGGATATCAATAATTTGATCAGGATTATAAATCGTTGTTCCCAAAAAACAAATACCTAATCCATTTTCCTCAGCCAATGTACAAAAGTTCTGAGTCACAAGCAATGCATCCGTAGCAGCATTCAAAAAAGAAATGGGATTGTCATAACCCGGTACCGCCTTACGCTCTCTGCACCATTTACTAAAACGGTTAAAATCCGCACAAAAAGTCAGTACAACCGGAGCACCTGTTACCATCGGTTGATTAAAATGGGCAGGTGCCAATCTCTCTTTCATCTGCTTGTCACGAGTCACAATCACACTATATAATTGCATATTACCCATTGTAGAAGCACGGAACGCCTTTTCAAGCAAATCATTTAACAAAGAAGCAGAAATATCTTCCTGCTTATATTTACGGATCGTCCGTCTATTATTTATCGATTCCATATATATTTTTCTTGCAAAGATAAAAAAAGAAAAGAGTAATAATGCATTTTTTGCAAAATATTATATGCTAAGAATCTGGCCTTTTCAACTAGTCAATCACTCATCCCCTCCATCAAAATTTTCAAAACAGAAAACTTCTACAAATAAGCAAGCATATATATCTTTTGATAATCAATAAATTAACAAATATTCTTGGATAACTTTCAATTTGTTGAAAACTTATCTGCTTTTTATTTTGTTAATTGAAAAAACATATATAGCTTTGCCGAAACTTTTATTATAATGAGTTGTAACTTCTACACTAAAACAACTTATTGATATTACAGTAAATCTAAAAATAAAAGTGGAAAGACAGACGTACACCTATGACGAAGCTTTTGAAGCATCTTTACAATACTTCAAAGGTGATGAACTTGCTGCAAGGGTTTGGGTAAACAAATATGCAGTAAAAGATTCTTTCGGGAACATTTTCGAAAAGTCTCCCGAAGATATGCATTGGCGCATTGCAAATGAAGTAGCCCGCATTGAAGCTAAATATCAGAACGGGTTAAACGCACAGCAGCTTTACGAATTATTGGATCACTTTAAATACATTGTTCCGCAAGGTAGCCCTATGACAGGTATCGGGAACGACTTTCAAGTGGCTTCCTTATCAAACTGCTTTGTCATTGGAATTGATGGAGCAGCCGACTCATACGGAGGTATAATCCGCATTGATGAGGAACAAGTACAATTAATGAAACGTCGTGGTGGCGTAGGACATGATTTATCTCATATACGACCTAAAGGTTCTCCGGTGAAAAACTCCGCTCTGACTTCTACCGGTCTGGTTCCGTTCATGGAACGTTATTCCAATTCAACACGTGAAGTAGCGCAAGACGGACGTCGTGGTGCTTTAATGTTAAGCGTATCCATCAAGCATCCAGATTCAGAAGCATTTATTGATGCCAAAATGACCGAAGGCAAAGTAACCGGTGCTAATGTATCCGTGAAACTAGATGATGCATTTATGCAGGCAGCTGTAAATGGCACTCCTTACAAACAACAATACCCGGTAGATTCCGATCAACCTGTTTTCACGAAAGACATTGATGCATCTGCGTTATGGAAAAAGATTGTCCATAACGCATGGAAGTCTGCTGAACCCGGTGTATTATTTTGGGACACCATCATCCGTGAATCCGTACCAGACTGTTATGCCGATTTAGGATATCGTACTGTTTCTACCAATCCTTGTGGTGAAATACCCCTGTGTCCCTACGATTCTTGTCGCTTATTAGCTATCAACTTATACTCATACGTAGTAAACCCTTATACAAAGGAGGCTTACTTTGATTTCGACTTATTCAAAAAGCATGTGGCATTGGCCCAGCGCATTATGGATGACATCATTGACTTGGAATTGGAAAAAATCGAGAAAATCATAGCTAAAATCGATTCCGATCCCGAAAGTGAGGAAGTAAAAGAAGCAGAGAAACATTTATGGGAAAAAATTTATAAAAAGAGCGGACAGGGAAGACGTACAGGCGTAGGTATCACAGCTGAAGGGGATATGCTTGCCGCTATGGGGTTACGCTACGGAACAGAAGAAGCAACAGAGTTTTCTGAACAAGTACATAAAACAATCGCTCTGGAAGCCTATCGTTCATCTGTTAACATGGCAAAAGAACGTGGAGCATTCGCTATCTATGACAGTGAACGAGAAAAAAACAATCCGTTCATCAACCGCTTAAAAGAAGCTGATCCAGAATTATAGAGGAGATGAAAAAATACGGACGACGTAATATCGCCTGCCTGACCATAGCTCCCACCGGAACTACCAGCCTAATGACCCAAACTACTTCCGGCATAGAGCCGGTGTTTATGCCGGTGTATAAACGTAGAAGAAAAGTCAATCCGAATGATCCTCAGACACACGTAGATTTTGTAGATGAAACAGGAGATGCATTTGAGGAATATATTGTATTCCACCATAAATTTGTGGAATGGATGACAGTAAACGGTTACGATCCCACCAAGCGTTATACACAAGAAGAAATTGACAAATTGGTAGAAAAGTCACCTTATTATAAAGCCACATCAAATGATGTAGACTGGCTGATGAAAGTAAAAATGCAAGGACGTATCCAAAAATGGGTTGACCATTCAATCAGCGTAACTATCAATTTGCCCAATGACGTAGATGAAGCATTGGTAAACCGCTTGTATGTAGAGGCATGGCGTTCAGGATGCAAAGGATGTACCGTTTATCGTGATGGCTCCCGCTCCGGAGTTTTACTTTCTACCCAAAAGGACAAGAAAGACAAAAAAGAAGAACTTCCCCCTTGCAAACCACCTACGGTAGTAGAAGTGCGCCCCAAAGTATTGGAAGCGGAAGTAGTACGTTTCCAAAACAACAAAGAAAAATGGGTTGCATTTGTAGGCTTGTTGGATGGACATCCATACGAAATCTTTACCGGTCTGCAAGATGATGAAGAAGGTATTTCATTGCCCAAATCGGTCACTACCGGACGCATCATCAAAAACATTGATGAAGAAGGCAACAAACGATATGATTTCCAGTTTGAAAACAAACGTGGATACAAAACAACCATTGAAGGTTTGTCTGAAAAGTTCAACAAAGAATATTGGAACTATGCTAAATTGATTTCGGGTGTACTTCGTTGGAGAATGCCTATTGATCGTGTTATCAAACTGGTAGATTCTCTGCAACTTGACAGTGAAAACATTAACACATGGAAAAATGGTGTAGAACGAGCACTGAAAAAATATGTAACAGATGGTACTAGTGCCGAAGGACAAAAATGTCCCAATTGCGGAAATGAAACTCTCGTATATCAAGAAGGATGCTTGATCTGCAAGACTTGTGGCACATCGAGATGTGGATAATGGTTTATTATATAATGTAACAACACAAAGGAAAAGCTCCTTCATGACTTTCGTGAAGGAGCTTTTTTTTATATAAACAAAATAAATCCCTTTTCTATCTTACCCCTACAATACGATGAAACCGTTCCACAATACGCCTTCCTAAATCCATACGCGTACTATCTACTTTATGAATGGCAGCAGGAGTCACATCATCTTTATATTTGGCTTTACCTACACGTATTTTCATCTTATCCAGATTACCGGAAATATTCACTCCAGCCTTAAAAGGCAAAGGCGATTTCAAAATGGATATATGATATTTAAAATTCATATCCAGTCCTTGCTCTCCCCCTATAGCAGCTTTATAACGATCTATAGACACTTGAAATGGATAAACAAGAACACTACCGTCATTAACAACTACATTAACCGAAATACTATCAAATACATTCTTCTTTTTATTTTTAAACATCAACATCTTTGAAATTTCGGCAAAGGTCTCACCATCCATCAACACCAAACTGTCCCCTTTTATATACATGGCCGAACGCAAAGTAGGTATACGAATATTCATATTTGAATCCAGACGTGCCTCTGCAGCCACATCAAACTGAACCCTTCCTTCAAAAGATCTCAGCATAGGTACAATGGTATCCATTGAAGGTATAAAATCTACCAGCTTAGCTATATTTATATCCCTAATTTTAAAGTCAAAGCCTGTATATCCTCCTCTGACTGAATCCGCACGATATACCATAACCGCCTTCATATCAGCATCCAATGCACGCATTTCCAAATTTCTTAAATATAATGTACGATTTTTCAAATCTACCTTTCCACACACATCTTCAAATTCCACCTTTCCAAACACTACTTTTTTCAAATCTGTCTGTAATTCAAAATCCAAATTACCCGGTAACACAAACAACTTCATTTCTGTTGGAGACACTGTGTCTGTCACCGCCACAGATACTGAATCTTCAGATAAAGAGAATGAATTTATCAATTGATTACAATCAATCATCTCAGAAGAGATTGCTAAACGCGCTTTTAAAGTTTCATTTTTAGTCATCGCACGATATAATCCCATTACCTCCCCGGTAGCAACCATATCTGAATGCCCTATTTTCAAAGAGGCATTTCTTAATGTTATTTTCGGACCATCTACTGTTACAGCTGTCTTACGTACTCGTAAAGGTAAACCAAATTCAGGAGTATGTACCAACAACCTATCAAAACCAACAATTCCCCGAGGTATCCATAACGAATCATTTTTCTTTTCCAATTTCGCCTTAATACCTGCCACGCCTAACGCCAACTTCGTTTCATTGGCATTAAAGAAAAGAGAATCCGTACGCATGGAAAAGCTAATCATCGGCATTGCCGAATTTTGTTCCTTCGAGCAAGTTCGCCAGTTCCAGTAGTCTTGCCACTATATATTTTAAGCGAATCTCCTATATTCGCACGCAATTTATTCATTTCCAATTCACATTGCAAAGTGACAATCTTTGTGGTATCTTGAGGATTGGTTGAAACAACCTTCGCTTTCATCCGATCTATCTCTGAAACAAATTTCCTACTATTCAATATTATTTCTCTGATATCCAATTCGGCCTGCAAAGTTTCACTATCACTGAATTTTAAATCGGCATTACCTAAAAAATTAAAATCTTTAGCAGTGTCTTTTAACTCAAAATCCTTTAAAGCCAATCTTCCCCCTAACCTGATACGTCCAATATCCTGCTTTTTCAAAGAAGAAAGACGACATTTTAAATTCAAACCCGCATCTAATTTACCACGGATGGTTACATTTTCCTGCAAAGGGAAAGTTTTAGCTAAAGCATCCAAGTCAACTGTAGATTCAGTATGAAGTGTTATAAGTGGATCTATCAATAAATCCTCCACTTTGGCATCTGCTAGAATCTTGGTATGTGCTCCCTCAAAATGAAGAATTTTCAAGTTCAAAAATGAAGGATTGCGACGCATCAAATCAATATACGATTCAAAATCAGCCGTAAAATTATCAATACCATAAGGAAGTCCTTCATATCGGGCGGATGCATCATTAATCTTTATATTCAATGACACCGCCGGAAGCTGTTTGTTTCCATAATTACCTTCCAATGTTCCATCAACCTTAACCTCACCTTTTGCCGAAATTTGTCCACGTTTCACATAAGCCTCGGGAATCATATTCATGACTGTTTCCATGGAAGGTGCATGTAGTCCATATTTCAAGTTCACACCCACCATCTTGGTAACTGTATCACGTTTTAATTCACCGTTTACAGCCAGCCGGATACCATTTATAGTCAATCCTGTATTTTTCAATGTCCACAATGCCGTAGACCTGTCTATCTCAATATCAGTCTGCAAGGAAGCCGCTACTTTATTAATCAATAATTCACCTTGCTGCCAAAAAAGAATATTTTTATTTTCAAATTCTACTCCCAATGAAGAAACTCCTTTTGTCAACGCCAGCTTTAGGCGCAAATCAACATCATCTATACGTGAATAAACCTCTGTATTACGATCATCAAAAATCAAATTGGCATGTTCTAGCTCAACCTGACGGATATCTATCTCGCTATCAAATTTATTTTGTGAAATTGTATCTTTTTCCACAGCCAATGTATCCGAAGAAGTTTTCACTATCTCCCAATTCGCCTTACCTGTTTTATTTCGATAAGCATAAACAGCAACATTTTTCAAAGACAAATTATAGACACTGATCTTATTTTTCAAAAAATAATCCAAAGGGATTCACTATCAACACACATTCTTTAAACGCCAATAAAGAATCGGTCTTTTGTGGAAGACTATCATTCAATACTTTAGAAACCAAGAAACCTTCGTCAACTTTTAACCCAAATTGAGGAAAGGTAGAAAAGAAAGTCAATTCTACACTTTCTACCTTCAAATCAGCATCCAATGAACGATTAGCAACATTCAACACTATCGGAGTTAATTTATCTGGTGTAAATACATAGTTAATCACAAAAGCCACTACCACAAACCCAGTAAGCAGCAAGGCTCCCACTGCAATGGCACTTACCCTTATTAATTTACGAATTCTTCTTTCCATATTATGCAAAATTAATGAAAACACCCATGCCATCAACTTTATTTCGTGTTAATACTATAAAATAGACCAATAAAACAGATAAAAAAAGAAAACAAGAACAATGATTTTTAATTTTGAGATATGAAGCGAAAATTCTACTTTTGTTTCTCAAACTGAAAAAATATGAAAGCAACATCTATGTATATTTATCTGGAAGGTGCCGGTTTTTCGCTCACCACGGAGTCGATCCACAAGAAACAATAGTAGGAGCTAATTTTATAATTGATTTAAGACTAAGAACCGATTTCACCCATGCAGCACAAACTGACGAACTGAAAGGCACCGTAAGTTATGCTGATATATATGCAGTCGTCAAAAAAGAGATGAAAACTCCATCCAAACTTTTAGAGCATGTCTGTGAACGCATAGGGCAAAGACTGTTTAATGATTTTCCAACTATTCAGGAAATAATCATCCGGTTGTCAAAAGAAAATCCGCCTATGGGCAGTGATTGCAGAAATGTTGGAGTAGAAGTACATTATACACGATGAATTATCTGACAAACATCCAGTCATTTAATTAAGTTCACCCTATTACATGCCCTCCTCTTAAAAACGTAAATATGCTATCGTGCAAATAACAACACAAACCAATAATAATGAATATACAGACCATGTTCATGCCCCTACTTATTAAAATAAAGAAAGTTGTTTTCTTCCTTCAGAATGATAAAATTTCATGGTAGCACTGATTCCTAATGTTTCTATTCTGCGATAAAAAACCTCATTCAAATAGGGAGCATTAGGAGAAATGCATTCAGAACGGTCTTCAAAATAAGTTTGATATCGCTTGGCCATCTTTGGAAAAATCCGCTCTACCTTATCAATAAAAATAATCACGGGAGCCCCGTCTTAAAGTTACCCCGAACAAAGGAAGCACATAGGACGCTCCTGCTTCGGCAGCCTTCTCTACTATTTCCTCAATATCTTCTATAGAATCGTTTATAAAAGGCAAAACAGGCATCAATGCCACTCCTGTATATATACCCCGATCGGACAATATCTTCATCGCCTTAAAACGCTCGGAAGATGCCGGTGCATTAGGCTCCAGTTTGCGCGCCATCTCGTCATCCGCTGTAGTGATAGTAAAACTAACGGCAGCATAAGTGCGCCCTATATCCTGCAATACATCGGCATCACGAGTCACAAGACTACTCTTTGTTATCACATGAACAGGAAAACGATGTTTGGCAATAATTTCCAACGCACCTCCAGTCAGCTTCATCTGTTTTTCCAACGGCATATAAGGATCATTCATTGAACCTGTGCCAATGGTTGCTTTTCCACGTTTCGTTCCCAGTTCATGATCCAGTAATTCCAAAGCATTCTTCTTTACAGAGATATGAGAAATATCACCAACACCATAGCAAGAACTACGTGTATCACAATAAATGCAACCATGTTGGCACCCTCTATACAAGTTCATGTTATAAGCAATTCCCCAATAATTATCTTTACTTTTCAAACGTGACAGAATAGACTTTGTTTCAATAGATTTTACCTCATGAACATTCATTTTACAGCTCCTTTTCTTTTTTTGATCAAATTTCATCAAACAAAGATACAGGAATAATGCTATAAAAAAGAAATATAAAGAGAAGCAATTTAAAAAAGTTTCAACTGGGAAAAATGTTTTTTGCCCAACAAATAATATTTCATAACAATGCTAAAATGAGTCCGTTCCGGAATTATCTCATCTGTAGACTTCATCATATTTTCTATACGAGAAGCGGCAAAAGAATATCTTATATCCTCAAATTCTCTCCGCGCCTGCATTACAGCACGCGCATTCGCTCTATCCTTTTTCAGATAAAAAACAAGGGCAGCCACTCTATCCAGTATACCACGTATAAAAAGTACATGTTCCAATTCCTTATCCGGCAAATTCTTATAAAGCATCAACAGATTATTTCTGAAATTCAAAAAAGTCTTTCTCGGATTCTATTTTTTCAACGTAGCCCCTCCTACATGATATACCACACTTTGCGGAATACAGACAAGCTTTTTTTTCCCCTACTGCGCAAACGCCAGCACAGGTCAATTTCTTCCATGTGGGCAAAAAAATGACCATCCAAACCTCCAACTTCACGATAATCAGCCAACCGGATAAAAAGAGCAGCTCCTGTAACCCACATCACCTCCGTTACCGTATCATATTGTCCGCAATCCTTCTCAACAACATCAAAAATACGTCCTCTGCAAAAAGGATATCCATACCGGTCGATAAATCCCCCCGACGCTCCGGCATATTCAAAATATTCCTTATTATGCCAACTTAATAATTTAGGTTGGCAGGCAACTGTTCCGGAATGGGTGTCCATATAATCCAGCAAAGGTTCCAACCAATGCGGAGTAACCTCCACATCACTATTCAGTAAAACTACATATTCTGCATCAACTTGCTCCAAAGCCCGGTTATATCCTTCGGCAAAGCCATAATTCTGATCCAGCTCAATCAAACGGACTACAGGAAATTCAGAACGAAGCATTTCAAGCGACCCATCAGAGGACGCATTATCAGCCACACATATTTCAATCCCCTCTCCTACTGAATTATCCATAACAGAAGGTATAAACTTACGGAGCATATCCACCCCATTCCAATTCAATATAACAACAGACACCCTTTTCATTTCTTTTTCAGACTAATACCAAATGTATGGAATAATTCAGACTAAAACACCCTTCAACGCTGTACCCTCTTCATTAAAGCCTCCCATTCTTACACGAATCAACTGATTATCCAATTGATCATCGTGATCCATCTCCACCCGGATGTAATTATCAGTAAATCCATGCATAGGAGTTCCAGCCTTAGATTTTTCCATTAATACCCAAGCTTCCCTTCCTATATGAGAGGTATAGAACGCCTTTGTCTTCGCATCAGATAAAGCCAACAATCTCTGGCTACGGCGATGCTTCTCCTCAGGACTCACCACATACTCTATTTTCAAGGCCTGCGTACCGGGACGTTCCGAATAACTGAAAACATGTAACTGCGTCACATCAAGCCCTTCAATAAAACGATAAGCATCTTCAAAATATTCCTCTGTTTCACCACGTGTTCCCACAATTACATCCACGCCAATAAACGCATCCGGCATGATTTCCTTAATTTTGCGTATCTTGAAGCAAACAATGCAGTATCATATCGACGTCTCATCAATTTCAACACATCATCGCTTCCCGACTGCAAAGGAATATGAAAATGCGGCATGAATGCACGTGAACGTGACACATATTCTATTATTTCATCCGTCAGCAAGTTGGGTTCAATAGACGAGATACGATAACGTTCAATCCCTGCCACCTGATCTAAAGCCTTTACCAGATCAAAGAAACTTTCACCGGTTGTCTTCCCGAAGTCTCCAATATTCACCCCGGTAATTACAATTTCCTTCCCTCCTTCAGCTGCGGCCTGCCGCGCCTGTTCCACAATCTCTTCAATACGTCCGTTCCGGCTACGCCCACGAGCAAACGGAATTGTACAATAAGAACAGAAATAATCGCAACCATCCTGCACTTTCAGAAAATAACGAGTGCGGTCACCCCTAGAACACGAAGGTGAAAAACTACGTATGTCTTTTGCAGCTGTCGTAATCGCCTCACCTTGAGGATGCTTTTCCAAATTTCCGAGATAATTCATCAACTCTCCCTTTTGTTCAGCTCCTAAAACAACATCCACCCCTTCTATATTAGCCACCTGGTCAGGTTTTAACTGGGCATAACATCCCGTCACTACTACATAGGCACCCGGATGCTGTTTAACCAAACGATGGATGGCCTGACGGCATTTCTTATCCGCAACCTCGGTTACAGAGCAAGTATTAATAACACAAATATCAGCTTTCTCACCCTTACGTGCTGTACGTATACCTGCTTCTTTCAGTGTTTTACCGATGGTTGAAGTTTCTGAAAAGTTTAATTTGCAGCCTAATGTATAATAAACAGCCGTTTTATCCTGGAAAATTGTCGTATCAATCATACCTTTTTATCTAATTAGCGAGCAAAGGTACATATTATTCTGCTTAAATTTTTTAGAATACCAATAATTATGCTTATTTTTGCACATTACATCAAAAATTGTGCAATGATAAAAGAAAACTTTATCCAGCTATATGAGAATAGCTTCAAAGAAAACTGGGATCTTCCCTGTTACACAGATTATGGTGAAGATACCACGTTTACATACGGACAAGTAGCGGAAGAAATAGCTAAGATACACTTGTTATTCCAATATTGCAGCCTGCGCCGTGGTGATAAAATATCTATTATAGGTAAGAATACTTCCCGTTGGTGTATCGCTTATTTGGCAACTGTTACATACGGAGCTATTGTAGTTCCTATTCTACAAGACTTCAAGCCGAATGATGTCCATCATATTGTAAATCATTCCGAATCCACATTCCTGTTTACCAGCGATAATATTTGGGAAAATTTGGAAGAAGAAGCATTAAGTGGATTACGCGCTGTATTTTCTCTAACAGATTTCAGATGCCTGCATCAACGTGACGGTGAAACTGTCCAAAAATTCACGAAAAATATGGATGCAGCAATGAAAAAGAATTTCCCCAAAGGCTTCTATAAGGAAAATATCAATTATACAGAACTCTCCAATGAGAAGGTCATGTTACTGAATTATACCTCAGGAACTACCGGATTCAGTAAGGGAGTAATGATTACGGGCAATAATCTGGCAGGAAACGTTACCTTCGGTATCCGTACAGAACTTTTAAAGAAAGGAGAAAAGGTACTTTCCTTCCTTCCCTTGGCCCATGCATACGGATGTGCTTTTGATTTTCTAACCGCTACTGCTGTCGGCACACATGTCACCTTATTAGGCAAGACACCTTCTCCCAAAATATTGATGAAAGCTTTTTGAGGAAGTAAAACCCAACCTTATTATTACAGTACCATTAGTTATAGAAAAAATTTATAAGAATGTAATTCAGCCGCTCATCAACAAACGCAGCATGAAATGGGCGCTTAACATACCTTTACTAGACAACCAGATTTATGCACAGATTCGCAAAAAACTGATTGACGCATTAGGCGGACGTTTTAAAGAAGTCATTATCGGTGGAGCTGCCATGAATCCGGAAGTCACCGATTTTTTCCACAAAATAAAATTTCCGTTCACCATCGGTTACGGCATGACCGAATGCGCCCCACTGATCAGTTATGCTCCATGGAATGAATTTATACCTGGTTCTGCCGGAAAGATACTGGATATCATGAAAGTCCGTATCGACTCGGATGATCCTTATAACATAACCGGAGAAATACAGGTATGTGGTGAAAACGTAATGAAAGGTTATTATAAGAATGAAGAAGCTACCCGTGAGGTATTTACTGAAGATGGTTGGTTGAAAACAGGCGATTTAGGTACAATAGATGCTAACGGATTCATTTATATAAGAGGCCGTAGTAAAACCATGATCTTGAGTTCTAATGGACAGAATATTTTTCCTGAAGAGATAGAATCCAAGCTAAATAATATGCCATTCGTTCTAGAAAGTTTAATCATAGAGCGCAACAAGAAACTGGTAGCTTTAGTATATCCTGATTATGAAAATCTGGACAGTCTGGGAATAAATACCCCCGAAAACCTAAAAACAGTAATGGATGAAAACTTGAAGAATCTGAATAAACTGGTAGGAAACTATGAACAAGTGAGTAAAATACAACTTTATCCCACAGAGTTCGAAAAAACTCCACAAAAAAAGCATCAAGCGATTCTTATATAACAGTATTACCGAAGAATAAATATGTTGTAAAACATGCTACTAATCAGCAAAATAGGTTGTATAACATAAAAAATTAGAAAAAAAAGTTGTTCTTTTTGGTACAACGTATTAAAAAAGTGTATACCTTTGCATCGTTTTAAGAAAGCAACATTAGTATTACAGATTTAAAAAGCAAAGAAAATGAAAAAATTAGTATTTTTGTTCGTAGCCTTCGCAGCTGTTTCTTTCGCATCTTGCGGAAACAAAGCTGCTAACAACAACGCAGAAGCAACTGATTCAGTTGCAGTAGTAGAAGAAGCTGCTGTTGTAGAAGAAGTTGTAGCAGATTCAGCTGCTTGTGACTCTACAGCTGCTTGCTGTGACTCTACTAAGGCTGAATAATTCAGTACGAACTCTAGAGAGAATTGAAAGTCTGCCGTGCGAAAGCACAACAGACTTTTTTTATGTTTTTACCTCTCCCTTTCTGCCAGCATTCCATTGCTTTACAATACAAATTATCTACTTTTGTTTCTCGAACCACAAACAAAAGCAGAATATGAAAAAGACAAATCTAAAAGAGAAACTTCAAAACTGGAAGTTGGGAAATTATTTCCGCGAATTATCAATTGTCACTGCCGGAGTATTTATCACTCTTGCCGGAACTGATTTTATAAACAGTGCCTCACAAGAGAAGCAGATAAATAAAAGTATGCAAATGATAAAAATGGAATTAGAAGAGAATTTAAAAAGTATCAATCAGGCCGAAGCCGCATATTTAAATGAAATTAATTTCTTCCGATTGTTAATACAAAAACAGGATTCACTTCAAACCATTAAAGCTTCTATTTTAGAAAACAATGCCAATGCTCCTTTTGCGTATGAAAATTGTGAGTATTCGGAAGATGCGCTAGAAGTACTGAAAAGCTCAGCGCTGATGCAGCAGATACCTGACAAAGAGTTCATTTTAAAACTTTTACAAGCCTATAAAGGATGCAGAAAAATAAATGAAGACAACAAAGACTATTATAAATACAAACAGGACCATATAACTCGCTATTTATCTCACCAAACCACCAATAATATTCATAAAAATTATAACAGTATTTATGAAGTATGGGCAGCCAGACTACAAGAATATGATATCAAACAACTGATCCTCACTATGCCAAATACTTTTAATGAAAATCCTTTTACCACTCCTCAAAAAGTTATAAAAGAAACGATTGAATTAATAAATCAAACATATTAAAAAAAAAAGCCCGGCTCTCACGAACCGGGCTTTTTCAGCATCATTATACTTTAAAGTATTTACAGATTTTATTCAGCAACTACTTCGAACGGGATCTCTACAGAAACTTCCTTGTGAAGTTTAACGATAGCTTTGTAAGAACCAACTTCTTTCACTGCATCTTTCACAACGATAATCTTTCTGTCAACCTTTGACCCAATTTTTCCAATTCCTCAGCAATTTGAATGTTGCTAACAGAACCGAAAATAGTACCTGTGGCACTCACTTTAGTAGCAATAGTCAAGGTTACATTCTTTCTTAATCTTTTCCAATTTGTGAGCGCGTTGTTTCAGCTCTTCTGCCAACATTTTCTTAGCTGAAGGTGAAGCAATCACTGCCTTACCAGTCGGAATAAGATAGTTACGACCGTAACCAGACTTCACAGTTACAATATCATTTTTGTAGCCTAAGTTCACTACGTCTTCTTTCAAAATTATTTCCATACTTATTCCTCCTTATTATTTCATCATGTCAGTTACAAATGGAAGTAACGCCAAGTGACGTGCTCTTTTAACAGCCTGCGCAATACGACGTTGGAACTTCAGAGAAGTACCTGTAATACGGCGAGGAAGGATTTTACCCTGTTCGTTCAAGAATTTCTTCAAGAATTCAGGATCTTTGTAATCAATGTACTTAATACCACTTTTTTTGAAACGGCAGTATTTTTTTCTTCTTTACGTCTACTGAGGGCGGAGTTAAATATCTGATTTCTGATTGTTGCTGTGCCATGATTAATCCTCCTTTTTAGTTGATTTAACATTTCTTCTCTTAGCAGCATATTCAGCAGCGTATTTATCCATTTTAAAAGTCAAGAAACGGATAACACGTTCATCCCGACGGAAGTTGATTTCCAACTTTTCAATAACCTGACGGTTCTGCTTTGAACTCAAGCAGCTGATAGAAACCCGTAGATTTCTTTTGGATTGGGTAAGCCAGCTTTTTCAAGCCCCAGTTTTCTTCATTGATGATTTCTGCGCCTTCTGCAGTCAGAATACCTTTGAATTTCTCTACCGCTTCCTTCATCTGTACGTCAGACAAAACGGGAGTTAAAATGAAAACGGTTTCGTATTGATTCATACTATTCGTTAATTAAATTATTAAATTAAATTTTTTCAAATGCGGTGCAAAAGTAGATATTTTATCTTAATCTACAAAGAGTTATCGCAATTTTCTTCAAAAAATATAGTTTCATTTTACAATTAATCTTCCTTTTCATACTTTTTTATCTGTGAAAAACAATTATATCAATCAGAATTGTATATTTGCGAAAAGTTGTTTAAACAATAATTCCATGATAGAACAATTTCCTTTTGAAAACCCATTCGATTTTGCCATATTAAATGGCAAAGTATCTGCCGCCATCAACCGGAAACTAAGCCGGATTTTCGCCAGAATGGTGGAAATTACCCCGAGAACAGTGGACAGTCCGTTCTTTTTGACAATAAATCATGGTTTCACAGCAAACCAATTTGCCATTTTAAAGACAAAAATTGAACCGATTGATAAATTTGGAACGCCAGCATTTTTCCATAACAAAAAACGCACCAATTTAATTTCATTTAAACCAAAACCGGTTAAAGGCAAAACGTTTCATCGCAAACAAGACATTGAAAAAGCACTGCAAGGATAACATTGGAAGAACTAAGTCGTTCAGCCAAGATGTTTAATTGAAAGGTATTCACCAACATCAAAGACTAACTTTTTAATTGTCATTGATTAATATCTTTAATTTATCTTAAACAAAAATATAACAGACTAAAATACACCTGTTTAAATTTTCCAATAAAGAATTTCGGTCTGATACTGATGATCATCGGCGCCGCTATTTTAGTCGGTGTTTTCTTCACCGGAAGTGCAGCAATTATCCAACGGTGTTTAAAATGGAAAAACATCCTCGAAATCAATTAAAGGTTTAATCGTTTATAAAATTTAAACAAACGCATTGTTGATTAAAGGAAACTAAAAACGAACATAAAAAAGCCTGAACCGATTCGGATTTTTTATTTTTTTATTTATCAGCCTTATGGTCGGGAGTAATCAGTTTATACCCCTTCCCGTGAATGTTGATAATTTCGATCGAATCATCTTCTTTCAAATGCTTACGCAACTTCGTAATATACACGTCCATGCTTCGTGCATTGAAATAATTATCATCAATCCAAATGGTTTTCAATGCGAAATCACGCTGCAGAATCTCATTAGCATGAGCACAAAGCAAGCCTAACAATTCGGATTCTTTTGTAGTTAATTTTGTCTGCTTGTCACCGATAGACAAAATCTGCTTTTGAGTGTCAAAGGTAAAACGCCCAATTTTATACATATTGCTTTCCTTATTCCGTTTGCCACGCACACGACGCAAAATGGCTTCAATACGGAAAGTCAGCTCCTCCATACTAAACGGTTTGGTAATATAATCATCCGCCCCAATCTTAAACCCTTCCAAAATATCTTCCTTCAATGTTTTTGCAGTAAGGAATATAATCGGGATTTCCGTATTGGCTTGACGGATTTCCTGTGCTAAGGTAAAACCGTCTTTCTTCGGCATCATCACATCCAACACGCACAAATCATATTTATTCTTCAAAAAAGCCTTGTATCCGGCTTCTCCATCGGGAAACAATTCAGCCGAATACCCTTTTGCCTGTAAATATTCTCTTAATAACATGCCAAGATTCTCATCATCTTCGCATAACAAGATACGCAATTTCTCGTCCATTATTATTCATTTTTTAATAAAGGTAATACAATTATAAATTTAGTTCCTACATTCAATTCACTTTCGGCACGTATTGTCCCTTTGTGATCTGTAATGATTTTCTTCACATACGCCAAGCCCAGACCAAACCCTTTCACATCATGCAAATTGCCGGTATGAACCCGATAGAACTTATCAAATATCTTTTTCAAATTTTCTTTTTTAATACCTATTCCATTGTCTTCAATGGATATATGAAGCTTGCCGCCTTCGTTCCAGGTGCGCACTTTCAACTTGATATTGACATCCGGTTTCTTGTATTTCAGCGCATTATCCAACAAATTAAAAATCACATTCGTAAAATGCATCTCATCTACAAAAACGAACGGATCATCCGCATCCAAAGCAACATCTAAAGTTCCATTACAGTTCTCCACTTTCAACCGGAATGTATTTGTCACATTATACACCAGTTCATTGGCATCTACTTCCTTCATTTTCAATGTCGCTTTCTGACGTTCGAACATCGACATCTGCAACACTTCTCCACCTGAAAGCGCAACCGTTTGGTTTCATCGTTAATCACTCCCGATATATGCTTAAACATTTCCGGCGACTTGCCCACAGCCGGATCATTCAACATCTGGGCCGCCAATGAAATGGTCGATATCGGAGTCTTGAATTCATGTGTCATATTATTAATGAAATCATTCTTGATTTCGGTCAGTTTCTTCTGGCGGAAGATGGTATAAATGGTAAATATGAATGTCACAAGCAATACGAATGTGAAGATCAGTGACGGGATCATAAATTTAACAGAACTGAATATGTAACTGTTCAATCGTCAGGAAAATGAATATTTACTGTCGCCATACGAGCCGGAGGATCATTTTTAAATAAAACCTGCGGATATGTATTCTCACTACCCTCTTATTATAATCAGGGCAATGGTAAACTTCCGTCCCGTCACGGTCTGTCACCGTAAAATGATAAGGAATGTCAATGCCATTATTCAGCAATTCCGTCTTTAAAAACAAGTCCAACTGTTTAAAGTTGATTCTTTTGTTCAAAGGTTTGTCACTAGCTGTATACAAAATGTTATAGACCACTTCGTCCAACAATGCACGTTGGTACACATATCTGTCTTTGATTATTTCCTGCAAGGCTCTTGAAGTCTGAGGAATGTTCTTCACCAGTCGAAATAATCGCTTTAGGAATATTAGAAGGACGATTCGCACTGAACCTCATCTTCAATTCAAAAGTAGAGTAACCGTTCAATCCGTCGGAGTAATGGAATACTCATGCGTATGCGCCACCACATCACCACTTCCTTCCCCCTTCTTCTCTTCGGACTGCAATTCCCGGACAGCTGTGCTGCTTTTTCCGTAGCAATCGCATCATCCTCAAGATACTTTTTAGTTTCCACCAACTCAATATTCCGACACTGCCTGGACCAAGACTGCGCTGAACAGACTCATCAAATTGCCCTTTGCGCATTTTCACCATTTCTTCAATATAGCTTACCTGCAAATACAGCAAGCTTAGAAAAGAAAGCCCCATTACAATACCTAATACCCAAATCGTTGACTTTTTCATGCCAGCAAAATTAAAAGCGTTAACCGTTCATCACACAATAGATTAACATGTTTTAATCCCATTCTCTATAATTAACCAAAAAGTCATTTAACTAAGATTCCAAACTAATTATAACAAAATTTAGCGCCAATTGGTTTGCAAAAATAATAAAAAATTAAGTTCAAACCAAATAACAAACCTAAAAGTTTAAGTTACCTTAAATAAAAAGAGACGCATTTTAAGAAATGCGACCTTTAAACATATAAAAATAACAACTTTTACACTTTTCAATCATCTTTATTCTCTTTGCTTCAAATTCCTTCATCAATTTTTTCTTGTACGTCTGTCGGAACAATTCATAGCTGGCAAACTTCATAATAAATGAAGCGCGACCGCCTGTCAAAGAACTTAAAGAAGTGGAATAAAGAAGACATTTCTTTCAGAGGTACTTTTGCAACCAGTTTTTCGTATCCACTTTCACTGCTCATCCCCATAATCATACCACGACGACCTTGCAAATCACTCATCACATCGCCCATTTTATCGCTGGGACAGAATACTTCCACATCATAAATCGGCTCCAGAATCTTAGGACCTGCATTCTTAAATGCCTCACTGAATGCATTACGTCCTGCAAGCATGAAAGAGATTTCATTTGGAGTCTACCGGGTGCATCTTACCGTCATAAACAATCACTCGCACATCACGGGCATAAGAACCTGTCAACGGACCTTGCTCCATACGGCTCATGATACCTTTTAAGATAGCAGGCATAAAACGCGCGTCAATAGCACCGCCGACCACACTGTTAATCAAATACCAATTTTCCACCCCATTCCAAATCGATGGTCTCTGTTCCTTTTACCGTAACCTTAAATTCCTGACCGTTAAACTTATACGTTTCGGGTAGCGGCATTCCTTCATAGTAAGGCTCAACAATGAGATGCACCTCACCAAATTGCCCAGCACCACCCGACTGTTTCTTATGACGATAATCGGCACGGGCTGCTTTAGTGATTGTCTCACGATAAGGGATCTTAGGCTCCTCGAACTTAATCTGCAACTTTTCGTTATTTTCCAAACGCCACTTCAAGGTACGCAAATGAAATTCTCCCTGACCGTGAACCAATATTTGCTTCAACTCTTTCGACTGTTCTATTACCCACGTCGGGTCTTCCTCACGCATACGGTTCAATATAACCATCATCTTCTCTACATCAGCCTCATTCACAGGCTTGATGGCACGTGTATATTTCGGATTCGGGTATTTAATGAAGTTAAAACGGTTGTCACAATCCTTACCATTCAAGGTATTTCCAGTCTTCACATCTTTCAATTTCACAGTACAGCCAATATCACCGGCGCGCAATTCCTCTACTTTTTCACGGATAGCACCTGCACAAACATATAATTGAGCCATACGTTCTTTAGAGCCACGGTCTGCATTGGTCAGGTCATCGCCTTCATGTACAACGCCGCTCATTACTTTAAAGTATTGCACATCACCGATATGCGGTTCTACCGCAGTCTTGAAGAAATAAAGCGAGGTAGGTCCGTTCGGATCAGGCAGAACAGGCACGCCACGGGTATTATGCACCACTGGCATTTCATCCACAAAAGGCACTACATTGCCCAAGAACTCCATCAAACGCCGCACCCCCATGTCTTTTCCGGCACACACACAAAATACTGGGAACATGCCGCGTGCAACCAAGCCTTTACGGATACCTTCACGCATTTCATCCTCGGTCAGAGAATCCGACTCGAAAAATTTCTCCATCAACGTCTCATCGTGTTCGGCAGCAGCCTCTACCAATACCTTATGCCAAGCCTGAGCTTTCTCCATCTCCTCTGCCGGAATATCCTCAATCACAGGTTCGCCTCCCTCAGGTTTCCATGAATATTTTTTCATTAAAAGTACATCAATCAACGAATTAAAGTCGGGACCTGTACTAATGGGATACTGAACGGGAACAACTTTCGACCCGTAATTCTCTCTTAACTGCTCCAATACATGGTCAAAATCACATTTTTCGCTATCCAACTGGTTTACCAAGAAGATAACCGGCTTGCCTAGTTTTTCGGTATAGCGGAAATGATTCTGTGTCCCTACCTCCGGACCGTATTGCCCGTTCAATAGCAGAACCGCTGTATCTGTCACATTCAATGCAGTAAGAGCTGCACCCACAAAATCGTCACTTCCCGGACAGTCTATGATATTCAATTTCTTGCCATTCCATTCTACATGATAAACGGTAGAGAATACAGAGTATCCGTACTCCTGCTCTACCGGGAAATAATCGCTGACTGTATTTTTGGCAGTGATTCTGCCACGGCGTTTTATAATACCACTCTCATAGAGCAACGCTTCTGTGAGGGTGGTTTTACCTGATCCATCATTGCCAAGAAGTGCAATGGCACAACTCCAGTTATTGGACTGAAAAGAAATATTTGGGCTGTGGTCCTTCCGCACATTCATACAATGGTACTTCACGCCAATGGAATGTAGCCTCACTAAACGAATATATAAGAGGTATTTCTAACGGAAATCCCACATTCGAAGTAGAAGAACTTGACTTATATACCCGTTACAATGATTTTGTCATTACCCACATACGTACACAATGGGGAATGCCACTGCCCAAACTCAGGAAACAATA
>VOFD01002129.1_pt1 | contig 33137 bp, 35 predicted proteins | sample 5384101 | NCBI WGS metagenome assembly VOFD01 (sample SAMN12384723, study PRJNA508395) | human gut metagenome | isolation source: healthy gut C | host: Homo sapiens
GTGGGTGTCAGTGCACAACAATGGCGTTATGAAAACGAAACATTTGTGGGTATGAATTCTTCTACTGACTTTATTTATACCATGAATGCATTCTCTGCCAATCTGGACTTATCGGCTACAGGCTCTACATTGACCAACCATTCTATGGCATCTGTCTTTGCTCGTGTTACTTACGACTATAAGGGTAAATATCTGTTTACAGCGAATATGCGTCGTGACGGTTCTTCCCGTTTCGCGAAAGAAAACAAATGGGGAAATTTCCCGTCAGTGTCAGTGGGATGGCGTTTCTCTGATGAGAAGTTCATGAAGTTCTCGAAGAAATTCCTTGAAGATGCTAAGATTCGCGTAAGTTATGGTATTACGGGTAATGAAGCAATCGGAAATTACGACTATATCTATTCTTATTCACCGAACTCTATTTATGATATATCGGTGGTGTGATTCCTACCCGTATCGGTAAAGATAACTTGAAATGGGAAGAAACTAAGCAGTTCAACTTAGGTCTCGATTTGAACTTCTGGAATAGCCGATTAACGATTACTGCCGACTACTACGATAAGTATACAGATGGTTTGCTGGCTAATTATCAGTTACCAAAGGAATCAGGTTTTGCTTATATGAAAACCAATGTGGGTGAGATGAGCAACCGTGGTTTTGAAATAGCCGTATCGGGTGATATTATCCGTAGCAAGGATTGGAAATGGAATTCTTCTTTCAATATTTCTCGTAACGTAAACCGTATTGAGAAATTGTCAGAAGGCAAGGCATATATGGAAGGTGATATCTGGTGGATGCAGGAAGGTGGTCAGGTAGGCGACTTTTATGGCTTCAAGAATGCAGGGGTATTTGCATATGATGAATCTAATGCGTTTACTGATAACTGGGAACAACTGACTCCGGTATTTGAAAATGGTGTATTCCAATATAAATATCTGTTGAACGGAGAAGGTATATGAAGGTAATATCCAAAAGAAGAAATTACCGAATGGCAAACCGTTCCGTGGAGGTGACTACAATTGGGAAGAACCTGAAGTAGCCGTGACGGTATTATCGATGATAACGACCGTATGGTAATTGGTAATGCTATGCCTGAAGTTACAGGTGGTTTGAATACCATTGACTTGGAAAAGACTTAAGCTTATATTTAGGTTTCTATTATTCACTGGGTGGTAAGATTTACAACGCTGCTGAACATAACCGTAATATGTTTAAATATTCTGGAACTACTCCTTCTCCGGAAGTTATTTATAATATGTGGTTGCATCCGGGCGATCAGGTTCTCTATCCGCGTCCGTATAACGATGAATACAATAATGCACGTATGGGTAACTCTTTCTATCTGGAAGATGCTTCTTTCATTCGTTTGCAGAACGTACGTATAGCCTATGATCTTCCTGAAAATGGATAAAGAAAGCTGATGTTGAAGAATATAAACATCTACGCTTTTATAAACAATGCATTAACTTGGACCAACTATTCCGGATTCGATCCTGAGTTTTCTACACGGAACCCGCTACAGATCGGTAAGGACTCTTACCGTTACCCGAGAAAGAGAGAATTTGGTTTTGGTTTTTCTGCAAACTTTTAATTGAAGATATCGTATGAAGAATATAAAATATTTTGTTGGAGCTATATGCCTGGCTCTATCATTGAATAGCTGTTCAGACTTTCTGAATGAGGAACCGGTAAGTGAAATCCCGGCAGGTGACATGTGGCAGACCGCTCGTGATGCGAAAGGCAGGTATAAATGAAATTTACGGATTGCTGCGTTCCACTCTACGCGAGAATTATTTCTATTGGGGCGAATTCCGTTCTGATAATGTAGCACCGGGTGCTCCAGTGATGGCCGATCAGGCTCGTGTCATCAACAATTTGATGTCTACGGATGAGAGTTGTGCTAGATGGACTAACCTTTATCAGATGATTAACCAGACTAATCTGGCTATCAAGTATGTACCTCAGATTAGTATGCCTGACGTATCTGACCGTAATGACTATTTAGGTCAGGCTTATGCGCTTGCGTGCCTTAGCTTATTTCTACGCCATTCGTGTGTGGGGTGATGTGCCTTTGTTTATAGAACCTACTGAAAAGTATTCGGAGGCTATCTATAAAGCACGTACCGATAAGAATGAGATTATCGATCAGGTGATTTTACCCGATTTGAAGAAAGCCGAGAAACTGATTAACCGTAATAAGAATTTTGAACGTAAGCGTATTTCAATCTGCGGTGTATGGGCTATTATGGCGGATGTTTACATGTGGAAGAAAGAATATAACCTGGCTGATCAGACCATTGAAAAAATGGCTTCTATTCAGTCGAAGAAAGGCGGCCGTTTTGTAGACTTCGAACCTAATCTGCAAGCTTGGCATACTATGTTTACAGAGGAATTGGTAAATAAGCCTTCAGATAATACACCGGAAAACGATGAATATAATACGCGTGAATTTATCTTCTTGATCCATTTTAATATGGATGAAGTAGGTACGAACGGTTACAGCTACATGTATCAGTGGTTTTCTGGTTCTGGTAACCGTGCTGCGGTAATGTCTGATCAGTTTATGGACATTTTTAATGCTGATGACATGAAGGGCGACTTGCGTAAAGACTTTATCGTGAAAGATTATCAGGAAGGTTATGAATTACGCAAATATATGTCGGGTGATATCAGTAACTCATTGAATAAAACTTGTGAGGTAGGTTATCCTATTTACCGTTATTCTGACATGATGTTGCTTCAAGCAGAAGCTCGTGCCCGCATGGGTAAATGGGGTGAAGCTTTGGAATTGGTGAAGCAGATTCGCGATCGTGCAGGATTACAGACATTGACCGAAAACGATTTTGCATCAGAAGATGAACTGGTTAATTATATCCTACGTGAACGGCAGGTAGAGTTAGTGGGCGAAGGCCGTCGTTGGTTCGACTTGTTACGTACAGGGAAATGGAAAGAAGTGATGAAGCCTATTAATGGCATGAGTCAGGATGGAAATGAGCTGTTCCCGATTCATTATTCTCACATATTGGAGAATCCGAAGATAACTCAGAATGCATATTATGGTAACAATTAAAAAAGATTGAAACGATGAAAAAGACAATATATAGAACGCTTTTCTTTTGCTTGAGCGTTATTGCGCTAGCTGGGTGTGACTTGGAATTGCAGAAGAATTATGATTATGAAGCATCAGTAGATGATCCTCATGTAAATGTAACAGCTTGGGAGTATTTTCAGGATCATCAGGATATGTTCTCTGAATTTACTACCGCTATAGAGTATACAGGTTTGAAGGATTATTATACTCAAACCGAAAATAAATACACTTATTTGGCTTTGAATAATACGGCAATGCAATCATACCGTGAAAATGCCTTTCCGGGGATAGCCTCTATTACGGACTGTGATAAAGAAACGGTGAAAAATATGCTTTTATACCATATTGTAGATGGTGAATACAGTTCCTATGGTCAACTGCAGGTGGAAGCTATGTTTGTTTTGACGATGCTTCCCGGGGAAAAGGGATTGATGACAATGTCTGTCTGGAAGAACCCTGGCAGGCTGCCGTAGGCAAGATCTTGGTGAATGAAACGGGTAGTAATGGCAAATCACCTCAGCGTAATGCCAAAACTAGTAATATTTTTGCCGACGAATGGTGTCATTCATATCTTCGAGAAATATTGTTATTACAAAAAATAATCCGTATTACATTTAAATGAGATAATTATGATTCGTAAATTATATACCATCTTATTAATCGGGCTTTGTTTAAACTTAGTAGCTTGCGGCGACGACAATGAAGGCATTGATCCTAATGCGTCTGCTCCTGTTATCAAATTCCCGATGGAACAATTGGATGTTGATTTGAATAAAGTCGACAATCTGCCAGTAGTAGCTGTAATCAAGTCCCAGGCTGGATTGCAGAGCGTAACGATGAAAATCCAGACTGTAGAGGGTACTGTTGAGTATAAGACTGTCACGGATTTTTTTAATCCGAACTCTTATAGTTTGTCGGAAAACTTAGAATATAATGCAAATTATCAGGCATTTATTATTGAAGCGACTGATAAACTGAATCATGCTATCACAGGAACACTGCCCATATCTGTGACTGATGTGGTAGAACGTCCGGTTATTACCTTTGACCCAGAAGAGATTGTGTATGATGAAATGGATGAAAATCCTACTATTCCTCGTACTACATTTAAAATAACTTCGGAGGCTGGTTTGAAAACAGTTGAAATGTATTTGGTTTCGGCTAGTGGACAGGAAGCGAAAGGAACGATAAATTTGAGTGGGGAGAAAGAGTACACGTTTGACGAAATGATTAATTATAAAGAAGGCGACAGAGGTTTTAAAGTAAAAGCGGAAGATACCTATGGTTATATTACGATTTCAACGTTACCTGTAACTTATAAAACTATCCCCGGACCTTCTTTGACCTTAACAGAATCCGCAATTTTGCAGGTACTGATGCTAAAAAAGGAGTATCTATGCAGATAGAGTCAGTACGTGGAGTGCACGAGGTTGTAATTTACCGTATTGAAAATGGAGCGGAAGTTGAGGCCTTGCGTGAAACTAGAAGTGGAGAACATACTTTGAATTATGCTCCGGAAATAGATTTTACCGAAGCTACTTCAAAACTTAAGGTAGTAGTCTCTGATGGAAGAGAAGGCAAAGAAGCAACAGGCTATGTGAAAGCGTATGTTAATATGGAGGTTGCTACACTGAATGTAGGTAGCCAGCCTCTTGCTAATAATGCACATGAGAAATATCCGGATGCATTTGGAATGGTGTCTTTGAATGATTTGAAAACATACTCTGTTGATTATGCAATCGCTAATGAGGCTAATGCGAAGAATATAGACTTTAAATTCTATTGTTTTGGGGCGGCAGGTACTCCTCGCTTATACTCTATGGAAAATACAGGAAAGGATAGTGAGTTTTCCGGGTCTACTGGTAAACTGTCGGCTATAAAGGTGAAAAAACTTAACACGTTTTGCTATATTATCTAACTTTGATTATGAGAATGCAACTGTGACTTCTATTTCTTCGGAAATACTTTCAAGTAGTATAACTCAAAGTCTGTTGGATCCTATTGCTGTTGGAAATATTATAGCCTTCCGCACAGGAAGTTCTTCTACAGCAGGTGGAGGAAGAATTGGAGTTATGAAAGTTATTAATATAACGGAACCTAAGGATTTGGTTTCCAATAATGCAACTGCCCGAGTAATGACTGTTGAAATCAAATTCCCCCAAAAGAAGTAAAGATGCTCCCGTTCGCAATGTATTGAAACAGGTGGATTGTATAGGGATAAGAGGTTAGTTGTTGTGTGCGAGATGAATGTCTCGTACACGATACTAACATTAACTGAAAGTAATATGGAAAAACATACATACAGGTATTTTTGCTTTTTTTGTTTAGCCAGTTTGATATTATTGTTCGCAATAAGTTGTTCTGGCAGTGCAGAAGAACCTTCAGAACCAGAAACTCCTACTACTCCAGCAGATGAGTATACTTATCTGAATGTAGAGTATAGAAAGTGGCAGAATGGGACTTTTCAATCGTGGACTACTGCAGATTCCCGTGAGACCCGTATCATTGATAATATGAACCGATACGCTCCTTCGGGAGATTATAGCAGGACTGCATGGGGAGGACGGATCGGGTTGCAACCTTCTTCTGTAACAGGAAAAGAAGGGTTCTTCCGGGTTGCCTATTGTGGAGGACGAGCTTACCTGCTTGATCCAGATAATGGAGCTGTTATTTTGCATGGAATTCAGCATGTTCGTCCAGGGGAGTCTACAGCTCACCAGAAAGCTTTCATTACAAAATATGGAAGTGAAGCCCGATGGAGTGAGGTGACTGGTAAACTGTTGGCGGACAATCATATAAACTATATTTCGTATGGCTCGAACCGTATTGAAGCATTTCCCGTAGCGGTACGTGCCAATCTGTTGACTCCGAAGACACAGAAAATTGCTTATGCGGAAACGCTGTATCTACTCCGCACTTTTATGTGGGATATGACTAAGAATTTGGGATATGCTTTTGATGATGATAAATATAATCGTCTGGTTCTTCTTTTCGAACCCACATTTGCAGCATATATTGATAATCTTGTACAGGAGAAATCAGCATTGTTTGCAGGTGATAAACATTTTATCGGATATTATCTTGACAATGAATTGCCGTTTGCCAGTTATCAGAATGGTGATCCAGTAAAGGGAATTGAGTTGAAGCATTTTCTATCCTTGCCCGATCGTTATAAAGCTGCCCGGATTTATGCGGAGAAGTTTATGCAAGAAAAGGGATTGCTTCTTCGGCGGCAATAAGCAAGAAAGATCAGGAAGACTTTCGTGGAGCTGTTTCTGATTATTATTATCAGTTAGCCACAACAACTGTTCGCCGCCATGATGCGGAGCATTTGATCTTAGGTACGCGTCTTCATGACTGGAGCAAATATAACCAGAAAGTGGTAGAAGCTTGTGCCCGTTACTGTGATGTTGTTTCTGTTAATTACTATGGACGTTGGCAACCCGAAACCGACTTCCTTGCTAATTTGAAAGTATGGTGTGGTGCGAAGCCATTTCTGGTATCAGAATTTTATACGAAAGCAGAGGATGCCAGTTATCAAGGGGTTAAATATGTAAATACTGAAGGCGGTGGTTGGCTTGTCCGTACACAAAAAAGAACAGAGGAGAATTTCATCAGAATTTCTGTCTTCGTTTACTTGAAACGCAGAATTGTGTTGGATGGGTACATTTTGAATACAACGATGGTTATGCTTCGGATGGCAGTGCCTCAAATAAAGGAATCGTTTCGCTGGAATATGAACCCTATGAATCCTTCCTCTCATATGTACGACAACTGAACTTGGCTGTATATCCATTGATTGATTATTATGATGCCAAGCAATGAGTAGGATAGTTTATCGAGATTTTGATAGAAAAAAGAAAATATAATTTGAAATAGTTACTACAATGAAGAAGATCAGTTTATTAGCTCTTTTTTTTAGGCTTTAATATAGCTTTAGGTGCTTGTTCAGATGACGACGCAGCTCCGATTGTGAAAAATGAATCGTTTCAGCTTCCCGCAAAGGCATATGTTTTGGCAGAGCAAACAAAACGTGCTATTGTGATAAGAGATGCAGAAACCCAACGTAATGTATGGAGTTGGGATCCTTATACTGCTCGTGTTCCTTCGGCACATCAGGATTGGTTTATTAATCCGAGCGAAGTAAAACCGGTATTTAATAAACGCTATATTCTAATGACTGCTTCCGGTGGGGCGGTAGCTTTAATTCGCTTGTCAGACCATAAATTAATGTTTTATGCAAACTGTGGACAGAACCCGCATTCTGCAGAAATTTTGCCGGATGGAAATATCGTTACGGCAGAGTCGAAATCGGGTGAAATCAATACGTTTGTAGTCGATACTGTGAAAGTATTAGGAATGAAAGCTAATACCATAAAACTGGGTAATGCCCATAATGTAGTCTGGGATAAGGAAAGAGAATGTATCTATGCTACGGCTACCATACAGGCGGGTGTAACAGCTTTGTTCCGTATGAATTATAATGGAAATCGGAATAATCCGCAACTTACTAATCAGACACGTATATATACCTTCGACAAGGAATCTGGAGGACATGATTTGTTCCCGGTGTATGGTGAAGAAGATAAATTATGGTTGACAGCGGCTTCGGCAGTTTATAAGTTTGATATTTCTACGGATGTTCCGACCTGCGAGAAAGTGTATAGCATAGCCGATATAAAAAGTATCTGCAACGGACCGGATGGAATCCTGATGTTGAAACCGACTGAAGAGTGGTGGGCAGAAGGACTTGTAAATGAGAAGGGAGAAGAACTTTTCAAAATGGACGGAGCCAAGATTTATAAAGGCCGTTGGATGATAGACAATACCTTCAGTTATCCGGAAAAGCATGATTTCGTGTTGGGTGAGGATTGATTAAGTATCACGGAAGATTGATAGAGTATATAAGTTGAATAATTAAGTTTGGAACAATGAGGAAGCTTCTTCTATTTTTATTGGTATCTATCGCATTGCCGGCTTTGGCGCAGAATGGAAAGAAAGTGTATGCCGACTTTCACGGTGTACGCTATACCCGGCAGCATGACGGAAAGTTGGGCCGTTGGGAGATATATGCCAATACGGAGAAATCAAGTACCGGAAGAAAGTCGTTGTGTTATAATGCCGACCTGATAGACAGTGAAGGGCGGCATGAAATAGCGGCAGTGGCTTATCCGCAAGTCGGAATGCAGTCCAATCTCGATCCCGATTATATCGAATATCAGATTTTGTCTGCGAAAGCAGCCAAGATAGATGGATTCTTTATTGAATGGGGATTCAAGCCTCACGAAAATGACATCTTGTTGCGTGAGATGCAGAAAGTGGCGGCGAAGTACGACTTTGAGATCGGGGTAAACTGGTGTGATGGTTGGTTGTATTATGACTGGATAACTAAAATTTATCCGGAAATCAATAGCCGTGAGACGAAGACCGAATATATGGCTAAATGTTATCAATATTTGGTGGATAGCGTCTTTACCGCTCCTACAGCTCCTATGGTGAAGGGAATGCCTGTCTTTTATCATTTCGGTCCCGGAGCGAAGGTGGATGAATATAAGAAAGTATTATCACTGGCGAAGTTACCGCAAGGAATGAAGCAACCGGTTGCTTTACGCCGTTGGGCGGATTGGGGAAAACTGGAAAACGATAAATATATCCCCGTCACTCGTAGCGATGAAATGGATGCTTGGAAAGAAGTGGGAGAAATTCCGACTGCATGGCTTCCTGCCCGTGTCCGTACAAGAGATCAGGCACATGCCGAATGGGATAATTACGCCACACAGGATGATGTTATCGAGTTTATGAAACCTTTCCGCGATTCTATCTGGCATAGTAACAATCCTGCATATACAATAAAGTCGGGATTTGCCATGCCGGTGATGGATAACCGGGGGTGTGCAGGCTGGGGACGCGGACACTTCTATTATATTCCTCGCAACAATGGAGAAACCTACCAAAGTATGTGGAAGTTCTGTATGGCGGAGAAAGACAGCTTAGATATGATGTTTATTGCTTCGTGGAGCGACTATACCGAAGGACACGAAATAGAGCCAACCATTGAAAACGGCGACCGCGAATTGCGTACTACTTTAAAATATGCGGCAGAGTTCAAAGGTGAACAGGCGGATGAACGTGGATTAACCTTGCCTTTGATGCTTTTCCGTTTGCGAAAAGAAGCCCGTTTCTTGGAAAAAGACAAAGATGGACGTATCCGGTTGTCATCGTTCCCTCGATAAAGCAGCATTGTTAATCAGCCGGGGACGTTATCCGGTGGCGATAGGTTTGTTGTCGCAAATAGAAAATGATGTCAAGACGGCAAAGTCGGCTTTAACGGTTGAGATGATGCGTTTGCGTGAGTCGGACATGAAGATTCAGGGAAAGCGAAAATCAGGTGGTTACAATACCGAAGAAACGCTTTCTATCTCTTTGCCCAAAGAATTGGTTTCCAAACTGCAAATGAATAACTATGTAGGGTATTTCTATTTTGAATACCTGGACAAAGGAAATGAATCTCTTTTTTTATACGTTCGTCTACGCTGCGTGAACCGAAAGAGCCGTTTAAAATTGTATCCCGGATACGTACCGACAATACAGGCGAATGGAAAAGTGCAAAAGTGGAACTGTATAAAGATAATATCGTAAATGGATTCAATATGCCTACTGTTCTATTTAAAAGGAAATGTCGTTGCCCGTAATTTGTCATTGGGTTATACGATCTACACAGTCAAATAAATGTATTGATGAAGAGTTTGAAAAATTGGTTATTAGTTTTATCCGTATTATCTTGTTTCGGGTGTTCCTCGCCGGTTCATGAAGACGGCAGGGGATGTGCTTTCGTATCCGACAGTATCCAATACAGGGTTGAGTTTATGTCGGAGGGATGCGTACGGATTCTGTCTTTTCCCGAAGGTGATACGCTGGTAACAAAAAAAGATTGGTTGTCGATTCGGAAAAACCGGCTTTCAAAGACTATAAATGGGAAGATACGGGACAGAAGCTGGTTTTTCGCACCCGTGAACTTTCCATAGCTTTTTGATAAGGCAGATGCGGCTTTCACTTTTCAGGAAATATCCACAGGTAAGTTGTTACTAAAAGAGAAAGGGGATGGAAAGGCACGGAACTTTAAACGTTCGGTTGCCGGAGGTGAACAATGTCTCGAAGTCACTCAATGCTTTGTTCCTACCGAGGATGAGGCTATTTACGGGTTGGGACAGTATCAGAACGGAATCATGAACTATCGGGGGAAATCCGTACTTCTGTTGCAGGCCAATATGGATATTGTCAATCCGTTCCTTATTTCGACCAACGGATACGGTGTCTTATGGGATAATTATTCTTCTACGAAGTTTGAAGATACGAAGGAGGGCTACTCGTTTACTTCCGAAGTAGGTGATGCTTCCGATTATTATTTTGTCTATGGCAAGAATATGGACGAAGTCGTTGCCGGTTATCGGGAATTGACGGGGGACGTGCCGATGTTTGGAAAATGGGTATATGGCTTCTGGCAGTCCAAAAGAGCGTTATAAGTCGTTCGATGAATTGAAGGCAGTCGTTAAAGAATACCGTAAACGGGGAATTCCGTTGGATAACATTGTGCAGGACTGGGAATATTGGGGAGATAAACCTCATTGGAACAGCCTGACTTTCCATCCGGCAAACTTTAATCATCCCCGTCAGGTTATTGATGAACTGCATCAACAGGACCATGTTCATTTTATGCTTTCCGTATGGCCCGGATTCGGACCGGAAACGGCTGTCTATCAGTCTTTGGATTCTATCGGTGCATTGTTTAGTGAACCTACATGGGCAGGTTATAAGGTTTTTGATGCCTATAATCCTGCTGCACGGGATATCTTCTGGCAATACCTCAAGAAAGGACTCTATGATATGGGCGTGGATGCCTGGTGGATGGATGCAACGGAACCTTCTTTCCGGGACGGATTCACACAGTTGAAACAGGAAGAAAAGACCAAATCGGCAGGTAATACTTATCTGGGTAGCTTCCACCGTTATCTGAACACCTATTCTTTAGAGATGCTGAAAGATTTCTATCAACGCCTGCGAGCCGAAAGCGATCAGAAACGAATATTTATCCTGACTCGTTCCGCCTTTGCCTCGCAACAACATTATGGTACGGCTGTATGGTCGGGTGACGTTTCGGCTTCATGGGAGAATATGCATAAACAACTGGTTGCCGGTTTGAATTTATCTATGTCCGGTATTCCGTATTGGACTTCCGATACGGGAGGATTCTTTGTCACAGAACGTGATGCAAAATATCCCGACGGACTGAAAAGTAATGATTATAAAGAGTTATATTCCCGTTGGTTCCAGTTTAGCGCATTTACTCCTATCTTCCGTGCTCACGGTACGAATGTGCCGCGTGAAGTTTGGCAATTCGGTGAAGAGGGAACATTTTCTTATGATAATCAAGTGAAGTATATCCATCTGCGTTACCGTCTGTTGCCATACATTTACTCGATGTCTCATCAGGTAACTGCCAATAACTATACCATGTTGAGAGGTTTGGCAATGGATTTCACGACAGATACCCGGACTTTTGATATTGATAATGCCTATATGTTCGGTACTTCCTTATTGGTGCGTCCGGTATTTCGTCCGCAATCGGAAGAAAAGAACATCAGCATTTATCTGCCGGAACACAGCGGTAAATATTGGTATGACTTCTGGACCGGAGAAGCTTTTGAAGGAGGAAGAGAACAAATGCAGACAAATATCCTCGACATACTTCCGCTCTATGTGAAGGCTGGTTCTATCTTGCCTTTGGCAGAAGTGAAACAATATGCGATGGAATATCCCGATTGTGAATTGGAACTGCGTATCTATGGAGGAGCGGACGCTTCTTTTTTATGGTATGAGGATGAAGGTGATTTCTACCGCTATGAAGAGGGTGTATGTTCGAAAGTGCCGGTGCAATGGAAAGATTCGGAACGGACATTGACTATTGGCCTGCGTGAGGGAACTTATCCCGGTATGCCGGAACAAATAAAAGTGCATATGAAATTATATCTGCCTGAAGGTGCTGCTCTTGAGAGTAAAGAGTGTGTCTACACAGGTAGAGAGGTAAAAATAAAGTTTTAATTAGATGCATATATCGATTATGAAGAAGTTTTTCTATATCTTTATTCTATTGCTTATTGTTGGATGGGCGCAGGCGCAACAACGCGTGGTGTACACAATCAACGACGGATGGAAATTTACAAAAGGATCTCCGTTTGAAGCACAGCTGGCTGGCTGTGACGACTCTTCTTGGGAGACGGTCAATATTCCTCATACATGGAATGATAAAGATGCCGACGACGAAACTCCGGGATTTTATCGGGGCCGGCTTGGTATCGGAAACAATTATTTGTAGATAAGAGCCAGGAAGGACGTCGAGCTGTGATATATTTTGAAGGGGCTAACCAGGAAGTGCAATGCTATCTGAACGGTCAGTTCGTGGGAGAGCACAAAGGAGGGTATACCCGTTTCTGTTTTGACATTACTTCCCATTTGCGTTATGGACAGGAAAACCTGTTTGCCATTTATGTGAACAATGTCTATAACCCGAATATCCCGCCTCTGTCTGCCGACTTTACTTTCTTTGGGGGTATTTATCGGGATGTTTATCTGCAGTTTATGAATCCGGTGCACATTGCAACGAATGATTATGCTTCGTCAGGAGTTTATATCCGTACACCCGAAGTGAACAACTCCGCAGCCTCGGTAGAAATCACTACATTACTGACGAATAATACACTTCAACCTGCTGAAATCAGAGTGGAAAATGTAATCTGCGATGCGGATGGTAAGGAAGTGAAAAAGACTCAAGCGGAAATAAAGCTGGCATCCGGCGAAACAAAGACGGACATCTCTAAAAAGATAAAAATAGATTCTCCCCGTTTGTGGGATATAGACGATCCCTATCGGTATATGGTATATACGCGTATTCTTGATAAGAAAAAGGGCGCTTTACTGGATGAAGTGGTGAATCCGTTAGGTTTGCGCTGGTTCAAGTTTGATTCGGAAAAAGGCTTTTTTCCTGAATGGCAAAGGACGTAAACTGATCGGAACTGCCCGGCATCAGGATTATTTTCAGAAAGGAAATGCCTTGCGCGACGAGTTGCATGTACAGGATATATTGCTGTTGAAAGAGATGGGAGGGAACTTCCTGCGTGTGTCACATTATCCCCAAGATCCTGTAATCATGGAAATGTGTGATAAACTGGGTATTGTGACTTCGGTTGAAATCCCCGTTGTCAATGCTGTTACGGAAACCGAAGAGTTTCTGCAGAACTCCGTTGAGATGGCTAAAGAAATGGTGCGTCAGGACTTCAATCGCCCTTCTGTTATGATTTGGGGTTATATGAATGAGATTTTCCTGCGTCGCCCTTATACCGAAGGCAAGCAATTGGAAAATTATTACCGCTTTACTGAAAAAGTAGCCCGTGCCTTGGAGGCGACCATCCGAGAAGAAGATCCTTCAAGATATACCATGATGGCTTATCATAATATGCCTCAATATTACGAAGACGCCCATCTGACCGAGATACCGATGATTCAGGGATGGAACCTGTATCAAGGCTGGTATGAACCGGATATCAATGAGTTTCAGCGTTTGCTCGATCGTGCCCATAAGGTATACAAAGGAAAAGTGTTGATGGTTACGGAATATGGACCGGGAGTAGATCCGGGACTTCATTCCTACCAGCCGGAACGTTTCGACTTCTCACAGGAATACGGTCTGGTATATCATAAACATTATCTCCGTGAAATGATGAAACGTCCGTTTATAGCCGGTTCCAGTCTGTGGAATCTGAATGATTTTTATTCCGAATCCCGTGTAGATGCTGTTCCTCATGTAAACAATAAAGGAGTTGTCGGATTAGACAGGGAGAAGAAAGATGTCTATTGGTTCTATAAGACAGCTTTGTCACGTCGTCCGATACTTGTTATAGGTAATCGGGAGTGGAAAAGCCGTGGGGGAGTGGTGAATACTGCACAGAAAGAATGCATTCAGTCTGTTCCTGTATTCTCTAATGCGGAAGAAGTAGAGCTGTTTGGGAACAACAAGAGTCTGGGAAAGAAAAAAAGGTAGAAGATAATTATGCTTTGTTCGACGTGCCGTTCGTTGGTGGAGAGAATCTGCTGGAAGCTGTTGCTGTGGCTAGTGGTCATAAATTGCGTGATATGCTCCGGATTCAGTTCCAGTTGGTAGGTTCACAATTGAAAGATGAAGCTGTGCCATTCACGGAAATCAATGTAATGTTAGGTTCTCCGAGATATTTTGAAGACCGTGCGGCAAACGTAGCATGGATTCCCGAACAGGAATATAAGCCCGGTAGCTGGGGATTTATCGGCGGAACGTCCTATCGTCGTCAAACAGGATTCGGCACCATGCTTGGCTCGGATATTGATATTCACGGAACAGACATGAATCCGGTTTTCCAGACCCAACGTGTCGGAATAAAATCTTTTAAAGCTGATGTACCGGATGGAGAATATTCCGTATATTTGTACTGGGCAGAACTGGAGTCGGACAAAGAGCGGGAAGCATTGGTTTATAACTTGGGAGCTGACTCGGAACAGACATTTGCCGGAAACCGCAGCTTCGGAATTTCAATCAATGGAACAACCGTTTCAGATGATTTCAACGTAGCCCGTGATTACGGATATGCCCGTGCTGTTATCAAAAAGTTTGTAATAACAGTAAAGGATGGAAAAGGAGTGAGTGTCGACTTTCATAAAAAGAAGGAGAACCTATTCTGAATGCTATCCGTATTTATAGAAACTATTAATTATAAATGCTATCAATATGCTTAGGTCTATTTATTTACTGTCTTTTCTCCTCCTGCAATCCTTGTTTGCTTTTGCCGGGAATGTAAAGGAGAGTGTTCCGTCCTCTTTTGATTTGTATGTATGCATCGGACAATCCAACATGGCGGGGCGTGCAACATTGACTCCGGAAGTCATGGATACGCTGCAAAATGTATATCTATTGAATGATAAGGGGAATTTTGAACCGGCAGTAAATCCTCTCAATCGCTATTCGACAGTCCGTAAAGATTTGTCTATGCAACGCTTGGGACCGGCTTATGGTTTTGCCAAAGGAATGACGCGGAAAACGAAACGTCCTCTCGGACTGGTAGTAAATGCGCGTGGTGGTTCTTCTATCAACTCTTGGCTAAAAGGCAGTAAAGATGGATATTATGAAGAAGCCCTCTCCCGGATTCGGATTGCAATGAAACAGGGAGGCGTTTTGAAAGCGATCCTTTGGCATCAGGGAGAAGCCGATTGTTCCAATCCGGAAGCGTATAAACAAAAACTGATTTCTTTGGTGAAAGACTTGCGGGAGGATTTGAATATGCCGGAGCTACCGGTTGTTGTCGGACAGATTTCTCAATGGAACTGGACGAAAAGAGAAGCAGGTACAGTCCCCTTTAATCAGATGATTAAAAAGTTTCTTCTTTTATTCCCCATTCCGATTGGGTATCATCGAAAGGATTGGGATGGTATAAAGATGAGAAGGACCCTCATTTTAATACGGAAGCACAATTGTTATTAGGGAAACGTTATGCAAAAAAGGTACTGAAGTTCTATAAGCATCCATAGAATACCCTTTTTTCGAAAGAATACAAAAAGCCGGCTGATTCATGAGGAATCAGCCGGCTTTTTGTATGGTGAATAACTAAATACTGCCTTGTTGATAGAAAATGACTATATGTAGTTAATTATCTTGTTATAAACAAATTAACCTGTTAATAACTTTGTTGATATCCTTGTTGATAACTGAAATGAGGTTGTGAATAAAGTCTGTACAGAAGAGTCGTCATAAAAAAGACGCATTTTGCGATTCTTCTTTTCTTTAGTTGCGGAGATCCGACTCGAACGAATGACCTTTGGGTTATGAGCCCAACGAGCTACCAACTGCTCCACTCCGCGATGTTTAACGGGTGCAAAGGTACGGCTTTTTTTTGAAACAAACAAATAATTCGCTGAATATTTTTCGAATAAATCATCACTTTTTTCTTATTAGGTTGAGAATGAGCGAAATAATGATGAAACTTTTTCTTAGCATATATTAATATACAAATGTTAATAATCTCGTATTTTTCTTGTAGGGTAGAAAGAAAAGAATTACTTTTGCTCAAAATATTCAGCAATGTGCAATTTATAACCTATGACCGTATCAAAGACAAAAGCCAAGTTAGTAGATGTAGCCCGTCAGCTTTTTTGCAAAGATGGGAGTAGAAAACACAACTATGAACGATATCGCTCTTGCTTCTAAAAAAGGTAGACGAACACTCTATACTTATTTCAAGAGCAAGGACGAAATTTATTTGGCTGTTGTAGAATCGGAATTGGATATCTTGTCGGATATGATGAAGAGGGTAGCTGATAAAAACATTTCGCCGGACGACAAACTGTTGGAACTGATATATACCCGATTGGACGCGGTAAAAGAGGTAGTCTATCGAAACGGAACACTGCGTGCTTATTTCTTCCGTGATATATGGCGGGTAGAGAAAGTCCGCAAGAAGTTTGATGCAAAGGAAGTCCAGCTTTTTAAAGCCGTTCTCCTGGAAGGACAGGCAAAAGGAGTTTTTCATATTGACGATGTGGAGATGACTGCCGACTTGATTCATTATTGTGTGAAAGGAATTGAAGTTCCTTATATTCGAGGCCATATAGGAGCACATCTGGATGAAGATACAAGAAATAGATATGTGTCCAACATTGTGTTTGGCGCACTGCATAGAACAGAAATTTAATTAAATAACTTTTAGTATGGGATTATTAGACGGAAAAACAGCCATTGTAACCGGTGCCGCCCGTGGTATTGGCAAGGCTATCGCTCTGAAGTTTGCTGCCGAAGGCGCAAACATTGCATTTACTGACCTTGTCATTGACGAAAATGCAGAAAATACAGCTAAAGAATTGGAAGCAATGGGCGTGAAAGCCAAAGGTTATGCTTCTAACGCTGCTAACTTTGAAGATACTGCAAAGGTCGTAGAAGAAATCCATAAGGACTTCGGACGTATCGATATTCTGGTGAACAATGCCGGTATCACTCGTGACGGTCTGATGATGCGTATGAGCGAACAACAATGGGATATGGTGATCAACGTGAACCTGAAGTCTGCATTTAACTTCATCCACGCTTGTACACCTATTATGATGCGTCAAAAAGCTGGTAGCATTATCAACATGGCCTCTGTAGTGGGTGTTCACGGTAATGCGGGACAGGCTAACTATGCTGCTTCTAAAGCTGGCATGATCGCATTGGCCAAGTCTATCGCACAAGAACTTGGTTCTCGTGGCATCCGTGCCAACGCTATTGCTCCGGGATTCATCCTGACAGATATGACTGCTGCTCTTTCTGACGAAGTGAGAGCTGAATGGGCAAAGAAAATTCCTTTGCGTCGTGGTGGTACTCCTGAAGATGTGGCAAACATCGCTACCTTCCTGGCTTCTGATATGTCTTCTTATGTATCAGGTCAGGTGATTCAGGTAGATGGTGGTATGAATATGTAATCGAACAGTATGACTGTTGTATACGAAGACAACCATATCATTGTAGTCAACAAGACCGCTTCCGAGATTGTCCAGGCAGACAAGACGGGCGATACACCGCTTTCGGAAACTGTGAAGCAGTACCTGAAAGAGAAGTATCAGAAACCCGGAAATGTTTTCATCGGTGTGACACACCGGCTGGACCGCCCCGTAAGCGGTCTTGTTATTTTTGCCAAAACGGGTAAAGGCGCTGACAAGGCTCAACGAAATGTTTCGCACCAGTGAGGTGAAAAAAAGACTTATTGGGCGGTTGTGAAAAATGAACCGCAAGAACCGGAAGGTGAACTGGTACATTTTCTTGTACGTAATGAAAAGCAGAACAAAAGTTATGCATACGACAAGGAAGTGCCGAACAGCAAGAAAGCGATTTTGCATTACCGGTTGATCGGTCATTCGGAGAATTACTATTTGCTCGAAGTCGATTTAAAAACCGGACGTCATCATCAGATTCGTTGTCAGTTGGCCAAAATGGGATGTCCCATCAAAGGTGATTTGAAATATGGTTCTGCACGTTCCAATCCGGATGGGAGCATTTGTCTGCACGCCCGGAGAGTGCGATTCATACATCCTGTTTCCAAAGAGCTGATAGAGCTTGAAGCTCCCCTTCCCGAAGGAATTTATGGAAAGGATTCATCATAGATTAACACGGATTTCTATAATAAATTTAAGCACGGATTTCACGGATTGGCGCTGTTGCTTTACAATTCATTCTTGGTATACAGCTTTTTTTGTGGAAATTCGGGTAAGTCTGTGATTGGAACTCTTGCCAAAAGAGTAAACTTGCCTGCCATTTTTCTAGTAAACTCCAGCGACATTTAGTAAATTCCTGAATAGGTAGTATATTTGCATCATTCGCTAATTGTTATTATCAATCATACCAAAGAAGAATACGAATGAAAGCATTTAAACTACTTGCACTTACTTCTTGTGTCTTGCTTGCAGCGGGAAATGGAGTAGCGCAACAGAACTATTCAAAAAGTGAAGGATTATTGCAGTACGTCGATCCGTATATCGGATCCGGTTATCATGGACACGTTTTTTGTTGGGACGAGTGTTCCGTATGGAATGGTGCAGCTGGGCCCTACTAACATCCATAAAGGTTGGGACTGGTGTTCGGGTTATCATTATTCCGATAGTATTTTAATTGGCTTTTCACATACCCATTTGAGCGGTACGGGCTGTACTGACTTATGTGATATTCTCATCATGCCATTGAATGAGATCCGTACTCCTAGAGGCAATCAGGATGATATACGAGATGGCTATGCTTCCGGATATTCCCATACGAATGAAATTGCCCGTCCCGAATATTACTCTTTGCTTCTCGACCGTTACAATATCAAAGCTGAGCTGACAGCTACAGATCGTGTAGGCTTCCATCGTTATACTTATCCTGAAGGAAAACCGGCTTCCATATTGATCGACTTACGTGAAGGAAACGGATCGAATGCTTACGACAGCTATATCCGTAAGGTAGATGATTATACAGTAGAGGGTTATCGTTATGTGAGAGGCTGGAGTCCTTCCCGCAAAGTTTATTTTGTGTTGAAAAGTGATAAGAAGATAGAGCAGTTTACTGCCTATGACGATAATACCCCGAAACCTTGGGGGCAACTGAAAGTGGCATCAGTGAAGAGTGTCCTCACTTTTGGTAACGTGAAAGAAGTGAAGATAAAAGTCGCTCTTTCTTCTGTCAGCTGTGACAATGCGGATGAATCTGCAAGCCGAACTTACCCACTGGGATTTTGACAAAGTAGTGGATAGGAGTGCCGCCCGATGGAACAAGCAACTGGAGAAGATGACAGTAGAAACCGACGATGAGGCTTCCAGACGTGTGTTCTATACCGCACTCTATCACACCATGATTGCCCCTACACTTTTTTGTGATGTGAATGGAGAGTATAGAGGAATGAACGACATGATTTACACGGATCCTAAGAAAGCCAACTATACAACTCTTTCTTTGTGGGATACCTACCGTGCATTGAATCCTCTGATGACTATCACCCAACCTGAAATGGTGGACCATGTAGTCAATTCGATGATTTCCATCTATCGTCAGCAGGATAAACTCCCCATCTGGCCTTTGATGAGCGGCGAAACCAATCAGATGCCGGGCTATAGCTCCGTGCCGGTGATTGCCGATGCGTATCTGAAAGGATTTACCGGTTTCGATGCGGAAGAAGCATGGCAGGCTATGAAAGCTACGGCTACTTACGAGAAACAAAAGGGAGTACCCTATGTGGTGGAAAAAGGATATATTCCTGCCGACAAAATCCATGAGGCGACTTCGATAGCAATGGAATATGCGGTGGACGATTGGGGAATTGCTGCTATGGCATATAAGATGGGAAAGGCCGAAGATGCTGAAACTTTCTCGAAACGTGCTCATTATTATAAGAACTATTTTGATTCTTCCATCCATTTTATCCGCCCGAAATTGGAAGACGGCTCTTGGCGTACTCCGTACGATCCGGCACGTTCCATTCATACTGTCGGAGATTTCTGTGAGGGCAACGGATGGCAATATACTTTCTTTGCTCCACAAGATCCGTATGGACTGATTGCCTTGTTTGGCGGTGACAAACCCTTTGCGACGAAGCTTGATAGTTTCTTTACCAACACCGACAGTATGGGCGAAGGAGCATCGAGCGATATAACCGGATTGATCGGACAATATGCGCATGGAAATGAACCGAGCCATCATGTTGCTTATCTTTATGCGTATGCCGGTGAACAATGGAAAACGGCGAAAAAGGTTCGTTTTATCATGAGTGATTTTTATACAGACCAACCGGATGGTATTATCGGCAATGAAGATTGTGGACAAATGTCAGCTTGGTATCTGCTTTCATCCATGGGACTCTATCAGGTGAACCCGTCGGATGGTGTATTTGTTTTCGGTAGCCCCTGTTTTAAGAAAGTAGAAGTGAAGGTACGTGGTGGTAACACTTTTACTGTAGAAGCACCCAATAACAGCAAAAGAAAATATCTATATCCAGAAAGTGTATTTGAATGGCAAGCCTTATGATAAGAGTTATATCACTTATCAGGATATAATAAATGGCAGCACATTGAAGTTTGTAATGGGGAAAAAGCCTAATAAGAATTTTGGTAAGGCTCCGGCAAACAGACCGGTTGTTTTGAATAAGATAAATAGATGAAAGACAGCTTATAAAAGATAAGTCCTTATTGAAAGGAGGGAAAAGTCTCCGGCAATGAAAGAATAAAGTTAGTTCCCGAGTATTAATTCAGTTTTCAATAGGTATTGTAAAGCTTTCCGGTTGTAACATTTAGTTCAGCTTCGGAAAGCTTTATTTTATACACTAAAAACGGCTGAAAAGTAAATCCTTACAGGAACTTACCGTTTTCAGCCGTTTGAGAGGATGTAGTTTTAAGAAATAAGTTAGTCGTGATTACTTTCTTTCTTTTAAAGGAGAATGTAATCCGTGTCTGAATGATTATATAAACTACTTGTGTGCATATACTTAATTATGGCAGCGGATCAGCTTTTCCCGGCCGTTTCGGATCATAAACGGCTACTCCTACTTTGGAGTCGGCACAGCCATAATACAAATACCATTTGTTTTTGAAATAGACCATTCCTTCGATAAATACGGTTCCGTCCACATATTGTCCACTCTTTTTCGAAGCTATCCATCGGGCGGAAAAACGGTTCGTCGAGACGGGTGATAAAGCGGGTAGGATCTTTGGCGTCGAAGAGCGCTTGTCCGGCAGCATAAACATTGGCAGTATAACGTTTGTCACCTCTTCCTGAATGATTCTTACCATTGTAAAGAAGGACGATTCCTTTCGGAGTGTAGATGGCCGGTGGTCCACATTCGGTGAGATGGCTGTCAAAGTAGCCGTCACGGGGAGAAAACAGCTTCTTCAGGGAGCCGTCAATGTTGACAATCGGAGTCCAATGGATTAAATCATCAGAAGTAGCCGCAAATACGTGTTCTTCGCCCCAGTACATAAAGTATTTTCCGTTGATTTTCTTGATAACCTGTTTGCCTTTGACAACCTCCGTCAGGATAGAGCCGGATTTACAGCCCAGATTAAAGAACTTTCCGTTGTATGCCGTGGCAAAAGCAGGCCCATGCTTTGTCCAATCTTTTAGATTGCGGGAGGTCGCTACTGCCAGCCGAGGCACATGGCGGTTCCATTGGGTGTACATCATTACATAAAGTCCGTCATCGGTTACAGCAATCCGTGGATCTTCACAGCCGCCGGGCCATTCCAATTCTTTTTGTGAATCGTCATCCGGATAGAATACAGGAGTCTTTTTCCCGTTGGAAATGTGTGCCATCAGTAGAGGTTGCATAACCGAGGCGTGAAGTACGGCGTCCGATGCCGCCCCCTGATTTATCCTCTGCACGGTATAACACGACAATCTCTCCATTGTAGATTGTAGCTGCCGGATTGAATGTATCATTCGATTCCCATGCAATGGAGTCTTTTGTGAGCGGACAATAAAATTGGGTGTTTTCGATGGGGGATATTACCGGATTTACGCTCTTCGGACGTTCGAAACCACCGAAAGCCCAATCGGGTAACTGGTTCTCTTTATGATTGGAAGACTGGCCGTTGGCAGCACAAGTCATCACTGTCGTAGCAAGTAAGAATAAAAAAGTTGATTTCATATTGTCTATATTATATGGGTTGTTTATTTTCAGGAGTCATATAACTCTCTACATATAAATTGAAAAAATGAATAAAATGCTGTCATCTGTCACCTGATTGGATATAAATTATTGATCCTGAAAACATTACGGTGTGACAGCATGGTGTGATGGCAAGGTGACGGCATGGTGTGCTGTCACTTTGTCGAAAGCTGGGATTTTATTGTTTTTCTGCTATGAGGGTACTTGTTTCTCTATTCGGAGTTGTATTCGCTCATTATCATACTATTACAGGTGAGAGAAGGTTTCATTGCTTGAAACTTTAGTTTCATCAGTAGGAAACTTTAGTTTCATTGGTGAGAAACTTTAGTTTCTGTTGCTTGAAACTATGGTTTCAAAGGCTTGAAACTAAAGTTCTTCTGCCTTGAAACTATCTTGGAACCGTAAGTGTCAATGTTAGAAACAGTTATTCCGTAAGCAGGAATACAATAATTCCTGATATGAGCAATCGGCTACTCCATCGCTTGCATACCGGCACTGCCGGAGAGGGGGATGGATAAACCAAGGATTTTAGTTATATTCATGGTAATAATAATGGGTGAAGTTAATTTATTTCGGCAAAAAACTCAATGAGGCAGGCATTGTCGAGCAACCATTTATACGGTTCCTCCTTATGTCCCGACCAGTCTCTTCCCAATAGTCCGTTCTCATCCCTGTAGTTTTCCCAAGCATGAAGAACGTTGTTCACCATGGCATCTACATAAACCGGATTGTTGTCAATCTTGTACAGAGCTTTCAATCCCCTGAACAGAATCACATTAAACCAAGCCATATCTTTGTGTACTTTGATTACCGGATCTTTCTTGTCGGCTTGCGTACGGAAAAAAGCGTCTGTTCCTGCAGCTGTTTGTCCGGCATCACGCAGATATTGTTCGTCTCCTGTTTCCTCATAGAGCAACACGCCTGCCTGAATCATCTGCCCACTGTTGTAGGCATACTTCTCTTTGGACACTTTTCCTTTCAGGTTGACGTTATCCCAATAAAGATGGTCGTCGGGGTCACAAAGATGTTCCCCTGGTCCAGGCATAGGTAGCCTTTGCTTTTTCCAGATACTTGGCATCTTTTGTCAATCGGTATAACTTGACACCGAGCACAGTTGACGGGGCATTCGAACAAGTGTGTTTTGCTTCCTTTTGCTGTTCGCACCAGAAAATACCTCCACCCAGTTCGTCAGTCCAGCCGCTGTAAATGTATTGATACAATGCGATGGCTTTTTTCCAGATAAGTTGGGATGTGGGTGAGCTGGTAATAGTCGCAATAATCCAATGCAATCCAGATGTTGTCGTCATAATAACGTCCGTGCTGACCATATTTGGCCGGATATGACTGATAACAGGCTGGTTGGCGGCTGTTATCCCAATACTGTTCCATCCCCGGCAAGATTCTCTTTTCGAGTAATTTCTTGTACTTCTTGTTACCGGTAGCTTTGTACAACGCCACACAACCTGACATCATCCCGGAGTAAGGCCATAGAAAAGAGGCTTTCAGCGTTCCGTTCTGTTGCATTCCTCCAGCCAGATAAGTGATTTTCTGGTCGGGATTGACAGGATAAGTCTCTGTCAGTAATCCGTCCTTCGTCTGATAAAGATTCAATACATTGTGCAGAATCGAGTCGGCAATGGAAAGATAGCGATTGTTTTCCGGTGTCTTTCCCGTTGCGGACGTAAGGAAAAAATAACATACAGGCTAGGGGTGTATATATTTCTCATAGGAATATCAGGTTGTGTGGTGAAACTTTTCAGGTTATTTTTACATAAAAAATCGGCATAAGACGCAAAGAAAAGCAAAGTTCTACTTAAATAATTGGAGGTCAGTATTTTGTATGTAGGGCGGATTGAAACAAGCTTTGGCATAAAACGCTTGAAAATACCCCTTTCAGACAAAGTTCGGCTACTAAGCAGCTACCAGTCCTAAAGAGGATATATGGAATATAACAAGTTCTGTTTCACAGCTTTGCGTTGTTTTGCATAACTCTTGGTAACAAATAATTAACTACCTTTAGAAACGAAAATTTTAGAGTTATGAAACAAAGAGAAGTACGTTTGCAACCTCGTTCTACATCAAGAGATCGGCAGTGAGAAACCGGGACGGAAAAGCCCCCATCATGGTGAAGATCTCCATTGATGGGGATGACAAAGCATTGGGAACCAAACTATTCGTTACGCCGGATTTATGGGAGAATGGTAAGGCAAAAGGCAAGTCCGCCGAGGCGACAGAGATAAACGGGCAGCTCAAAGAAGTCAGTGCCCGGCTTACCAACCACTATCACCGCATTCTCCGGGAAGAGGATTTTGTCACCGCCGAGAAGCTGCGTAACGCCTTTCTGGGTATCGGCGTAATGGAAAACTGCATCCTGAAAGATTTCGAGAACATGAACCGGGAATTTGAGGCGATGGTGGAGAAAGGGCAGCGTGCCAAATCCACTTACAACAAGTATCTGGCCGTGTACAACCATTTCGCCACCTTCCTTTGGGAGAAGAAGAAACGAACCGATATGGCTTACAAGGAACTGACAAAGGAGGTTATCACCGATTTCGACAAGTACCTGCGTGTGGAAAAGGGATTGAGTGACAACACTCTTTGGATATACACCATGCCACTGCTCAGCCTGACAGACAAGGCGTGGCGGCGTGGAATCGTCCGCACCGACCCTTCGGAGAGTACAGCCTTGAGATGCAGGAGACCGACCGGGGCTATCTCACGGAGGAGGAGCTGCGCACCTTGGCTAACGCCGTGTTCGTCAAGAAACAGACCAGCCTCGTGCGGGACATGTTCCTCTTCGGGTGTTTCACCGGGCTTAGCTACATTGACATAAAGACGCTCACCCATGACAAGATACAGCGCATGGACTTCGACGGCGAGGAATGGATCATCACCCGGCGCACCAAGACCCGTGTATCGAGCAACGTCCCCCTCATGGAGATTGCCAAGGAGCTGATAGAGAGGTACAGAGGGCTTGCCGGGGGCGATTTCGTATTTCCCATGCCCTCTAACGGTACATGCAACAAGCACCTCAAACAGATAGCCAAAGCCTGCGGCATCCACAAGGAAATCGGCTTCCACCTGAGCCGCCACACCTTCGCCACGACCGTCTATCTCTGCAACGGCGGCACTATCGAGGCGCTCTCCAAGATACTCGGGCACAAGCACATTTCCACGACCCAGATCTACGCCGAGGTGACCAACAGGATGGTAAGCTCCGATTTCCGGGCGATCTCCGGCAACCTCGCCGCCATGCAGCGGAGCGTGCTGGAGAAGAAGGACAGGAAACAGGACGGGAAGCGGGTGCGCCGCTCCCTCCGGGAAACGGCTTGACGCCTTTCTCCATGCGAAACACGGCAAAGGCAGGAACCCCGATACAGTCCCTGCCTTTGCTGCATTTCCCGATGCACACCCCCGTGCGTTTATGTTGGACTTTTCCCCCGTTTGCGCTTTGGGCGCATGTCCACGTAGTTCTCCTCCAGCATACGCAGCAGGTCCGACTGGCGGTAGAGCGTCTTGCCCGGCAGCGATATGTACGGGATCAGCCGTTGCGTGCGGTAGTCCTGCAACGTCCTTGGCGTGATGTGCAGCAGCCTGCACACGTCCTCGCCCGTGAGATAGACCTCGCCGTTCATCGCCGGACGGAAGTGCGCCGTTACCGTGTCAAGGTACCTCATGCCCTCCTCCAGTGCCTCGAAGTACGCCCGTACCTCTTCCGTGTCCCTTGTGATCACTTCCATCTCACTCGTCCTCCGTCATTTCCCGGCTCATGGCTTCCACGAACGCCTCCACGTCCTCCGTCCGGTAGTAAATCTTGTGGTTGATCTGGCTGTACGGCAGCAGCCCCCGGTCACGGTAGGTCTGCAATGTCCGCTTGCTGATGCCTAATTTCTCGCACACGTCCGCCCCGTCCATCCAGTTCATCTTTTCGGGCGGGCGGTAGCGGGCGCAAAGCTCCCTCACGTGCTGCGAAAAGCAGCCGAACCGTTCCTTCATCTCCTCGAAGGTCTTTTTCTCGATGCTTACTATTTCCATCGTTCTGATACATTTTTCATTATACTTCCCTGCAAATATATGGATCCATATAAAACTATGTATCAAAACCGTATAGCTTGTCACCGTTTTGCTTCACGTTCGTAGCCTTGTCGTACCCCAAACGATGAAAGGCGGGGAAAAGTCCTACATAAACGTACCCAGTTCAAGGGTACGCACGGGAACGGAATCCATAGCACCAATTCCGGATGGTTCAAGGGAAAATGTGTACTACGCACCGACTTCACCCTCATCCAGCCACGATGCAAGTTGATGGGGCACGGGGCAAATTTCGTCACCGGCTTGCCCCTTGTCAAAGCCATCTCTTTCGAAAACGGACTGGAATAGTTATTTTACTTTTTGCGGTAATTTCATCTATCAGGTTCGTGATCTTCTCAATGGAATACTTTTCTATCAATCTCCTGTTTGCCGCTTCTGCCTTTAGTCTTTCATTGATTAATTTTAGTTGTGGCAAATCTGATTGACAATATTTGCTCAAGTGTTCTATTTCACTGCCCCAAGAGGTATATTTATAACGGAACTGTAAAAAATGCAGAAAGGTGTTACGTGATTCGTTGGACAATCCCAAAATACTTTTTGAAACCTTGTCCGCATCAGCCTCTTGGAATATTGAAGTATCCCTATAAAGACGCTGTTTGACCGGGACTACATCATTCAATGCCGGATTCAGGCGTTCGCAAGTTTCATCCGTCAGATTTTCCAGCATGACAGACACTTTATTAGGGCATTTCTTCAATCTTTGCCCGAATAATTTTTGAAAATACGCAATCAGTCCATTCAAAATTCGATCTGAACCAATATTAGAATGATTCCTTCTTATACCCGCATGTACCTTTGAGTTACAATTCAACAAACCCTCCATGTCGCTGATACCTTCCATCAGCCTGTCTATGGAGTGCTTGCCTTGGGCTATGATGTCTTCCTCGGATACGTGAACAAGGTTGTCGCTATATAAAACCGATAGTATAGATATAATGACAAACAATTCTTTTAGATCAACGCTTTCATCCGCAAAGTAATACCGTACCGTTTCCCCGTAATGTTTCTCGTATTCCCCGTTATCCAGTCTCCAATAGTCGTACAGGTAATCCAACTATTCAAACTTGCGTCTTCGGCTGCAAAATATTGTTGCAGGTAGGTCGTGTCAAAATACCCGCTTTCCAGATAGCAGACAATCTCATTAACGATGAATCCATCAAAAATATCCAACTGTTTACCTATCTCTATAAAATGGTATTTGGAGAGGATTTTTTCACGCTCCTCATTTTTTCTTTATCCGGGAACATGTCACACAGGCTGTTGAACAGGCTTCCGATCCAGATATTCCCACCCTTATACTCACAGTAAACGGCGACAAAATTTGCCAACAACGATGTTATGACAAGTTTGTACTTGGGAGATTCATGATAATGCTCCGGCAAAGCCATGACTATCCTGTGGTAATCGTTCAGACATTGCCGCAGGACTCTTAAATTATCGAATTTAGAGGCATGGAATATCTTGATGATAAGTTCTTTGTTCTCATACAAGAGGTTCCTGTTGTTAGCGGATATCTCGCCAATGAAGAAATCGAGTGTCTCCCCTATATTCACTTTGATCTCAAAAGTGCGCCCGATGGTCTTTTCCTTGAAATCCTTGAATTTCAACTTGCACTTATCGTCCTCTTTTTCGGAAATCTTGTTCTCATCGCCAATGATGATGACCTTGCATTTACAATGTTCCGAAAAGTAATTGATGTATCCCAACAAGGTTTCCAGTTTTACATCACATCTTTCAAGGTCATCAAAAATCAGAATCTTGTTTCCTTTTATTTCGGAATTTTCTTCTTTCAACAACAAAATGGAGTCCAAGTCATAGGTTACACTCCCTTCATCCTTTCCGTCACCGTCGATGTCATATTTCAAAGCGATTTTCGAGGCGGTTTTTAATATATTCTTGGCAAGTTTCATTCCCTTGCTGTACAGCCACGGGGATATTTCCTTGTTGATTTGTTCTGTGATTTGCTGGGTAGTGGTCAAACCATATAAAGACACATATATGGGCCGCCATTTTAACTTATCCGCATCTTTATCGTTTTTCAGTTGCTAACGGCTGCCGACCATCCGTCCGTGCCGTCACACGGGGCCGAGGCTGGACATCGTCCGTGTCCCCGAAAGCCCGAAAGTTCCCCGGTGTTTGTCCGGCAGCCGAAAGCTGACCGTCCTCCCATATACTTCTCCCGCCCGTATCTCCTTGCCTCGGGAAACGGGCGTTTCCGGCTCTCCGGAAGGCTTCTTTTTCCCGCACCCGGCAAGTAACTGACCATTGACTGGAATGACTGACAGGGCATTTTTCCCTAAGCTGATTGGAAAAACATTGACGAAGGTAGGCGGAGGTGAAAGCAAATCCGCAAAAAATGCCAAATCTCCACCCTGCGGGTAGTATTTACCATTTTTTCAGATGGTTGCAATTCACCTTTTCCGCTATCAATGATTGTCAATGTTCTTCCCAATCAGCCAAGGGAAAAAATTGGTTGGGGCGACAAGCGATGAAAACAGAGTAATAACGATTAAAATTTGTAAGTTATGGCAACAACGAACAGCATCATCGAAAAAGATTGCACCGATGTTCACCGAGTTATTGATAAAGAAAATCGAGTGCCTGAAAACGGATTGGCAAAAACCGTGGATTGCGAGCCTTGAACAAGGTTTGCCCCGCAACATCAGAGGGACGCTCTATAACGGCGGCAATGTCTTGATGTTATTGTTCTACACCGAGTTCATGAAATTCACTTTGCCCGTGTTCCTCACGTTCAACCAAGCGAGAGGAAAAGGATTTAAGTGTTTGCAAGGGCGCACGCTCGTTTCCCGTCTATTATTGGTTTAAGTTCGTGGTACACAAGGAAACGAAAAAGACAATCAAGTACGAGGAATACCGCAAACTGCCCGCAACCGAGCAGGAAAATTACAAGGTCATCCCGCAGATGAAGTATTACAATGTCTTCAACATCGACCAGACCGATTTTGCAGAAAACAGCCCGAACGCTACGAGCGCATGAAGAAGGGGGAGCAACCCGAAGACTATTCGGACGGGATGATTTACGAGGCGTTGGACGAACTTGTCTATCTGCAAAATTGGTATTGCCCCATCAAGGTGCAGTATTCGGACAGTGCCTACTATTCGCCCTCTTCCGACCATATCGTTTGCCCGCAGCGTGAGCAGTTCCCGCAGGGAGCGGAGTTTTACGGCACGCTCCTGCACGAGATGGCGCACAGCACGGGAAGCCCCCAACGGCTGAACCGCACGTTCGGCAGCTTCTTCGGGGATGCGCTCTATGCCCGTGAGGAACTTGTCGCCGAACTTACCGCAGCCCTTTGCGGTGCGTTCTTCGGCTACGCAACCGCACCGCAGGAGAACAACGCCGCCTATCTGAAACACTGGCTCACCAAGCTAAAGGAAGAACCCGCCTTTTTGGTGGAGATATTGGGGGACGTGAACAAGGCGGCGAAGATGATTGCCGACAAGGTAACCGAACCGATGAACGAACCCGCAGCAGCCTAAGCGGTACAACAAAGAACAAGAGTATCAACCAACGGGCGGAGCAGTCCGCCCCACTAAACACATAAAATCATGAACGTAATCTATTTGACAGAAGAAGAATTTCAGAACAGCAAGGCACGCATGGCAGAAACGGACAAGATAGATGGTTATCTGAAACTGATACAGCCCCTTTACGAAGCGGTGAGGAAATTCCAGCCCGATGCGCTCCTTTTGTATTGCGTCAGCCCGTCAGTCGAAAACCCTTGCTTTTACCGGCTTCATGTAGGGCTTATCCGTGAGGGTATTACGTTTGTCCTGCACCAAAGTTACAAGGACAAGAAATGTTATTTCGAGGTCGAGACCTCCATGTTTTCCGAAGCCAAAGGCAGCATCCTGCACCGACTGAAAGAGGAAAACCCCGAACCCAACCGGATAGGAGTTTTCACCAAACGGAAAATAGAGGACTGGATAACGTGGGGATTGAAGATTTACAAGGCATTGGAAGCCGAGAACGAAGTTATCCAACGGATGAAAGCCGAGTATTTCGCCAAACTCGGCAGCGAGCCAATCGAATGGAAGGACACCGAAAGGCATACCGAGGGCAAAATCAAGCGGAACGGGCTTGTTTTCTCTTTCCATATATGCGGACGCAGCATTTACGAGAAAATCGAGTTGTCCCTGCCTTACAACAAAAGCAATTACGACACGTTCGCACGGTTGGCGGACAACCGATTTACACTGAAATAGTATGAACCACGGGCGGAGCAATCCGCCCGACAATACCCAAGAACATGAAAACGGCACTTGTTTACAAACTGATATACCGCCTAATCCTTTGGGCTTCGGCGGCTTATTTCCTTACCACCGCCGCAGGGCAGCTTTTCGCCTTGTTGCTTGTCGTGGCTCTGTTTTACTTCGTGGCACGGCTTGTTTTCGCCCTTGCGTGGCGGCTGTTTGTCGGCTTCGTGTTCGTACTGATAATCATTCTTTTAATACTCTAAAATTTACCGATATGGAAACAAGGACATTGACAGAAAACGGAACACCCGTTACCAAAGAAAAGACGGTAGCCTTTTCGGGACACCGCACCAACCGTATAGCCAAGTTCACGGCAGACCGTGAGAAACTCTTCAGGGAGGTGGCGTTCGACACGTTCGCAGCCATCGAAAGTTATTGCATCAAAAAAGGCTACCATACCTTTTTGTCGGGAATGTGCGAGGGCTTCGACCTTATCGCAGCAGAGGAAGTATTGAACCTCAAAAGGAATACCCGCATATCCGTCTGAAATGCGTTGTCCCCTTCAAGGGACAAGCCGAACGGTACACCCAGGCCGACAAGCAGCGTTACGACACCATTTTGGCGCAAGCCGATGAAGTGGTAACCTTGCAGGACGGATATACCGAGGGCTGTTTCCTACGCCGTAACAACTACCTTTTGGAAAACTCCGCTTTTCTGATGGTCTATTACGATGCAGTAGCCGTAGGCGGCACGTTCTACACCCTCAAACGGGCAGTAGAGAAAAAGAAGTTCGCGAACGTATGCTATAACCGCAGGTAGCCCCGTAAGGACGGATTTTCCGCCCGCTACTTTCTTTCGTGAGCCGGAGCGGGGAAAGAAAGATAGCAAAGAAACCGATTTCCCGAACGGAACGGTTTATTAAAATCAAAAAGAACAAGAATAAACAATCAACTTAAAACAAACGGATTATGAAGACAAAAGCAAATCAATCAGCAGCAGAGAGAAACATCACGATGGTAGCATTGGCAAACATTCAGCCGAGCGGTTTCAACCCACGCAAGCGTTTCGATGAAACGAGCCTTTACGAGCTTGCCGAGAGTATCAAGCGGCAGGGTGTGTTGCAGCCCATCACCGTGCGCCCCGTTGACGGGACAGACCGTTACGGAATTGTTTTCGGGGAACGCCGTTACCGTGCGTCCGTCATTGCGGGCAGGGACGAAATTCCCGCAATCGTTTCCGAGTTGTCGGACGAGGAAGCCGGGGAAATGGCGATTACCGAGAACTTGCAGCGCAAGGACGTGACACCCGTGGAGGAAGCCGCAGCCTATCAGCGACTTATCGAGAGCGGACGCCACACCGTGCAGACCTTGGCGCAACTCTTCGGAAAGAACGAGAACTACATCCGCACACGGCTGAAATTCACCGCCCTTATCCCCGAAATCGCCGCCCTCTTGGATGCGGATGAGATGACCATCAGCGTGGCGGCTGAAATCTGCCGATACGGGGAGGACATTCAGCGTGAGGTGTACGAGAAACATTTGCAGGACGAGGGAACGTATAACAGTTGGCGGGGACTGAAAGCCGCCGATGTCGCAAGACGCATCGAACAGAACTTCACCACCGACCTGCAATACTACCACTTCGACAAGACCGAGTGCGCCACGTGCGCACACAACACCAACAACCTGCTGCTGTTCCATGATGGCGGGTGCGGGCATTGCGCCAACCGCACGTGCCTTGCCGAAATGAACGCATCCTACCTCATGGAGCGGGCTGTGCAAATTATGCAGACCCAGCCGGGCGTATCGCTCTGCCGTGACCGCTACTGCACCAACGAAACGGTGGCAGAACGGCTAATCGCTTCGGGCTACGAGGTGGAGACCCTTGACAGGTACACCGCCTTTCCAAGCTGCCCGAAAGAACCCAAAGCCGAAAATTTCAACGACCCCGAACGCTACGGGGAAGCCCGCACCCGCTACGAGCAGCAATGGGCGGACTACATGGAGCAGGAGGAGGAAATCACCCGCAGGAGCGAAGCGGGGGAAATCACCGTCTATGCCAAAATCGGGCAGAAGGAGATTGACTTCTGCTATGTGGAGAACGTGACCGAAGCGCAGGCTGCGGACGGAACGCCCGCACCCGCACCGCTCTCTCCCGTGGAGAAATTGGAGAAGCAGGACGAGCGCAATAAGGAAATCGCACTCGAACGCACGGTGGAGGACACCAAGAAACAGATTCTCGAAGCTGACATCACGGGCGGCAAGTTCAGTGCCGATGAAGACACGATGCTGTACTTCTTCCTTCTGTCCTCGCTCCGGAAGGAACACTTCGCAGCCGTGGGGATTGCGGAAGACAAGCCGTATATCACGGACGAGGACAAGATGGGGATTATCGGAAACCTCACGGTAAAGATGAAGACTATCATCCGCAGGGACTTCCTTGTAGCCAACTTCAAGGGAGCATACGGCAACAACACCGTGGCGACCCTCTTGCTTGACTTC
>VOFD01003069.1_pt1 | contig 33121 bp, 55 predicted proteins | sample 5384101 | NCBI WGS metagenome assembly VOFD01 (sample SAMN12384723, study PRJNA508395) | human gut metagenome | isolation source: healthy gut C | host: Homo sapiens
GTTGCTGATCTGACGCGCCTTCGCGTAGAGAGACAGCATCCCGCCGTGTCCGCCGCAGCAGTTGCTGTACCACACATTCTTCATGAGGTTGAGGCACATCTTTCCGCGCCGGTCACCGCAGAATGGGCAGTCCGCATAGGTATAGCCCGGACTCCTCCGCCTGATATGCAGGCGGAGGAGTTCTGCCACATCCATGATGGTAAATGGAAACCCTGATGCTTGGAATGTGATTGCCATCAACTCCTTCTAAGTACCCCGCGCCGCGGGGACTATACGTTAGCCAGCTCTCGCCTGTGCCAGCTCGTCCAGCAGCAGGAAGGACCCCGCCTTGATGGCGTTGCTGGCGTCCGGGGAAACAAGGGCATAGAATTTCAGACTGGACGGGCGGCGATCCTGCACCTGGCCAAGCGTCCAGCCCTTGTTGGGGCCGAAACTCACCGTCAGCGCCTTCGCCTGCTCAATGGTCATTCTCGCCCGGATCTCGTCCACGGTCATGTCATCCGTGTAGGAGACAGCGGCCTCGGCAGCCGGCTCCGCATCATTCTGCGGTGCGCTCTGTTCCTCAGCCTCTACTGCCTGGGTGGACTCTTCAGCCTGGGGAAACGCTACCACAGTGGGCCGCTCCGCAGCCTTTGGCTTCCCACTTTGCTCGGAAGATGGGTCACCAGTTGCGGTGGGGATCCCACCCAGCATCTGGAGAACGCTGGCGGTTTCCGTGGAGACGCTGGATGCGGTTTCGTTCGGCTGTGGTCCCTTGGAGGGCTCGCTGGTGGTTTCCTCCACTGACTCAGGGTTGTTGACTGATACTTCGGCATCGGAGGCGGTATCCGCCTGGGGTGGCTCAGCTACTTGGGGAGGGGCAGTATCCACAACAGGGGCGGCCGGTTCAGCCGGTTTGACGGAAGGGGCGGCCGATACCTTTTGGACAGGCGTAGGTTTCTCCTGCTGGGGAGCTGTTTCCTGCACCTGTTCCTGCGCGGGGGGCGATGCCTGTCCAGCCACTGTCTGCTTGGGCGCGGCGTGGACGGGGCCTTCGGACTGTGTGGAAACGGGATGCTCTGTGGGTTCCGTTTGCTCCTGGTCGCGGAGAAGGGCCTCCACCTGGGTCAACAGCACCTCGGAGCCATAGCCGGTATCATCATGCTCTACCAGGTCGGAAAGTTGGATGCCAAAGCCGGCATTGTCCAATGCCTCATTCAGTGCCTCGTTCTGGGCGTTGCGGATGTACTGAGGACCGGATTCGCGTCTGGTGTGGCAGCTCGTAAACTGAGCAAGCACCGTGTCGTCGTCCCGGTCGGCAAAAAGCTGGGCTTGGAAAATCGCCATCTGGTCGGTGACACGCAGGATTTTGGTGAGCATCCGCCCTCTGGGATGTACCAACAGGAACCACATTTTCTTGTAACTCAGGTCCAATCGCAGAACCTTCTCTCCGGTTTTGGCGGATGTAGTTATCCGCAGCAGTTTGAGCGGGTCAAACATGGGGACGCTGTGCAGCGCACTGGCTGCGGGAACCGTTTTGATCACGCTGTTGGATCTCTCATTCATTTCAAAGACTCCCTTCATAAAAATAATTGAAATCGTGAAGCACAATGACGTACCTTAGCGGCCTTCAATACCATCACAGTTATTCAAAAGTTGTTTGGCTACCGGCTCATTACCTGAATGGTCCGGTGCTCACGCATCGTCATCCTCCCGCTCCAGGCGGTAAAACAGGGTTTCGACCTCCTCACTGTCAAAGCTGTCAATGATACCCTGCTCCACGCAGAAGCTCAGAAAGTCACCGAACAGGTTCCGACCAGCTCTGGCCTCATCAGAACTCAGGCGCTCATCGTTGCGAAGGGCATCAATGCAGTCCTCCAGGTCGAGCCGGGTGTTATGAAACCGGCAATAGCTCATGTTTGCCATACAGACACCTCCTCTCAAATCAGGTTCTTAACTCGGTCATATCCAATAGCCATCGGTCGCTCATCCTCTCAGGCTTTCTTGGACTGCTCGTACCACGTCAGCGCCTCTTCGTAGGTGTCGAAGTAGTCGATGTAGTGGTCGCACGTTTTGTTCTCGGTCATGCCACCCTCCGGCTTGGCCTCAGCTACGACGGAGTACAGGTTGACCTTCACATGGCCGCTGTCGAAATACTTGGTACTCACCGCCCAAAATTTCTTCGCGGGTTAACCCCCTTCTCTCTGGCCTTGGCAATCCTGCGGAGAGCGGAGATGGCCAGCATGATATGGCTGCTTTCGAGATTGGCCACATCATCACTTGTCCAGGCCCTCCTTACCGTCGATCCATGCCAATAACTCCTGCGGAGTGGCACAGAAATCGGCCAGGTTGCCCAGCGTTTCAAAGGCCCGCATACGTTCAACACCCTTCTCGTTGAGGTAGTGGCTCATTTCAGAGAGTTTCCGGTGCTCGGTGTTGACCGCCTGGTGCCATTCTTCATAGTTTTTCACTCTCAAGGATCACTCCTCCTCATCTTGCCAATCGCAAAGGCTGTCCGGGTTTTCTTGCTGATACGCTTAAATCAGCTAGCCCGTTTCACTTCCGTGTCGCCAGCCTTCATGGCCTGCGACTGGTGATACAGCCGCATCCGCTCAGCCAGGAGGGTCTTCCTCTTGCCCTGCCGGTTGGTATGGATCGCTGTATACAGCGCCTTCTTCTGCCCCACCAGCAGACCCGCCGCTTGGCGCGGGTGACAGCTGTATAGAGCAGGTTCCGCGTCAGCAGGATCCTGTGGGCCATCAGCAAGGGGATGATCACGGTATCGTACTCCGACCCCTGCGCCTTATGGATGGTCGAGGCATAGGACAGCGTCAACTCGCTCAGACCGTCAAGAGAGTAGGTCGGCATAGCGGTCATCAAAGTTGACGACAACCTTGCCCGTCTGGATATCATGCACCCGGCCGATCTCTCCGTTGAACACGCCCGATGTCAGTTCCTTGCCCGTCGTCATCCCGGAGCTGGATCAAACCGTTGTTTTTGGTCTGCATCACCCGGTCATCCAGGCGGAACATGCTCCCGCCGAACATGACCTCCGGCTTGCCCTGCAAAGGCGGATTGACCTCCTCGCGGATGGCTTCGTTGAGGGCGTCCGAGGATGCCTCGCCTCTGGTAGCGATAAGGGGTGAGGATCTGCACCTGGTCGATGCCGCTCTGGGCGATTTCGCGTTTGTAAAGGCTGCGTACCATATCGGCGGTCTCCTCCTGGGAATCCGCCTGAATAAATGCGAAGTCTCTGCAGAAGTACAGCTCCGTGCTTCCCCTTCATTGATGTACTTGGCGTTATGGGGGATGGGACTGTCCTTCGCCTGACGGAAGATCTCGTCCAGCACTGTGACAGGGACGATGCCGCTGTCGATCAGTTCATGGAACACATCGCCCGCCCCAACGCTCTCCAGCTGATCCGCGTCGCCCACAAGGAGCAGCTTCGTACCGGGACGGAGATGCCGAAACAGCTGCCATGCTAGCCCCATATCCATCATGGAGGTCTCATCGACGATGACCAGATCGGCATCCAGGTCGTTTTTCTTCTTCTGCCAGCCCTCGCCTCCTCCATGGAGGCCCAGCAGGCTGTGCAGGGTCTGTGCATCCATGATGCCGGTGGTCTCCGCCATGCGCCGGCTGGCTTTGCCGGTGGGAGCGGCCAGCTTGATGATCTTTCTGGGATAGAGCGTCCGGTAGGCTTCGATCACCGCCTTGAGAACGGTGCTCTTGCCGGTGCCCGGGCCTCCGGTGATGATGGACAGGTTGCGGCGAAAGACCATCTCCACACCATCGCGCTGTTTCTTGGATAGGTTGAACCCAAGTCGGTCTTTGATGTGCTCCATGACCGGAGCAATGCGCACCGGCTCAGGGAACCTCCAATGCCATCTGCACCGCCTTGCAGGCGGTCTCGCTCTCTTGGGTGTAGACGTGGGGAAGGTAGATGTTGCCCTTATTGGACACCACCACGTTGTTCAGGATCATACCCTCCAGAGTATCTTCAACCTGCTGGTGACGAAACTTCTGATCCAGCTGGGGGATCTTCTCGTTGAGCAGCTGCAAGGAATTTGGATCATTTCCTCGGCTCCAAGATAGAGATGCTCCTTTTTCACTGCGGGATCCCGCTCCAGGCATAGAACAGCGCCCCCTGCACCCGCATCGGGTCGTAAGAAGGTCGCCGCCGGACTTCTGTACGATGGCGTCAACGCGTTTGAATCCGAACCCGGACACCTGGCACAGCCGGTAAGGACTCTGCCGCAGCAGCTTCACGCCGTCCGGTCCAAAATGCTCGTAGATCTTCAGCGCGGTGGCCGGAGTTACCTTGAAGGGTGCCAGCAGCGTCATCAGATCCCGCATGACCTTGCTCTCCGCGTACCCGGTCTTGATATCCTCCAGCCTTTCCTCCGTGATGCCCTTGATCTCCAGAAGCCGATCCGGCTCCCGCTCCAGGACATTCAGAGCGTCGATACCGAATCGTTGCACGATGGCATCCGCGGTCTTCTCTCCGATCCCTTTCAGTAGACCCGAGGCCAGATAGCCCCGGATGCCCTCAAGGGTGGGCGGCACGATCTCGCACCAATGTTCTACTTGAAGCTGACACCCATATCTACCGCTCTGCCATACGCCGTCCAATTCCATCTGAATGGCGTTGGTGCGCGGCAGGTCATATCCCACTGCTGTAAAACGAATGAGATGGTCGCTGTACCGATAGGGGCTCTTTGCGTCCGCCGGTATCATGTCATCCGCCGTTTTAAGGCGCAGGACGCAGTATTTGCTTGCTTCATTGAAAAACAGCACCTTATCAAAGGCGGCTACAATACCCATTTCTTTCTTCACCTCCGGTTTTTGTCAGGCGGCCGGTGTGTCGGCCTTTTTGATCACAAGTTTGCGGCTCTCGGAGAAGGTGACATATTCGGCGTACAGGTCTGGATGGCGCACCTTCATACGGTCGATCTGGTCCCTGGAGACAATCGGCCGTCGGGACGAGTTTAGGGAGATGGTGTAGCTGCCGCCGGCGTCCTCGTAGGTCGCCTTGCAGCTTTTCCCCATATCCACGGCGATCATCGCCTTCATGCGCTGCATTTCCGCCTCAAGCCTCCGCACCTCGGCGCTGAGCTGGCTTTTCTCCTCCTGCAACTCCTGATAGCGTGCCACCCTCGCAAACTGCGGCGAGGTGATCAGCACAGGCGGGGCGTCTTTGTCGGAGGGGCCCAGGCTCCGGCGCAGACTCTCCAGGATCAGATCGCCGTCCTCGGTGTAGGGCGGGGGATTCTTTGCCAGCACATTGTCGTGCCAGAAATAGTCCTCCAGTGCGATCAAGCTCCTGCTCATAGGCCATATCCCGATCGATGCAGCGGATGATGACCTCGTCCTCGCTGTTGCCGTAGAGACAACAAAAATACACACGGTTTAGATTGACCACCGCCATGTAGTGGCGGCCCTGGGCCTCATAATAGACCGGCACGATCTCCTCACCGTTGTACTCCCATTTGTCTCTGGCGTTATAGTTCGTCGTTTTTATCTCCAGGATCGCAAGCGTGCCGTCCGGCTGCTCCACCAGATAGTCCAGATCCGCCAGCATCCAGGGATAGCGTGGGTTCTGGTACATGACCTTTCTCTGAAATATCCGCAGGCCGGTTTTCTTGGCGAAGATACGGGCGACAAGGTCCTCCAGCAGATTTCCCATCTCCATTGCCACCCAGTTTCCCCCATCGTCCGCTGTTACGATATTCAGCTTGTCGAAATAGAGGTCTCTGGCCGTGCGGAAGGGGGAAATACCCAGAACCGCAGATGCGTCGCTGCCGCCGATGCCTTTGCGCCGGTACGACAGCCATTCATCCCGCGAGAGATCTGCTGTTTCTACCAGCACCAAAGGCTGATAGTCCGCTGTCCGCGTCACAGCCATGTTTTCCCCCCTCCAGGAACCCCAGGCTCTTGCCTGTTCTTTCAGTCGCTGTTTCTGCTTGCCTCTGCTGACTGGTTTGGCGGCGCATTTCGGCCTGCCGCCGGTTCGCCATTTTCGTTTGTGTCTCACTGTATTTCGCTCCTTTCACAATTGATATATCCTCAAAAGCCTTCCGGCATTTGGGCAAAATAAAAAAGCGAGAACAACTGGGGGCAGGCAGCTGCCGTGCCCTGTCCGCCATGGGGCGAACATCAGTCATTCTCGCTTGCGCGATGGGATCTCTCCCTATGGAATTGAAAAAATCAGCAGCTATCCGCCAAAGGGCGCAATAAATCCGCTGATCGACCGTACAAACCTAACAACGTGTGCAATGCGATACCCATCGCTCATAGACCGGATAAATCGGCCTACCCTCAAAAGAGGTGCGCACAAAGAATCAATTACAGAGGTATGCTATCACAATATATGGTGTATGTCAAGTTTTCGTTTCAAAATATTGTGTTTATTGCAGACTGGACTCCTATTAAATGACTCCATCCAGCAGGATTGGCCGCCATCGTGTAAGTTTGTTTGATATACGACCATATTATCCATATTATCCCAATTTTTAATGATATGATGTAATGGAAATTTTGTAGAAGAATGGAGGAAGTCATCTGTTTATAGAATGACTGCGCGCTTAGCGCGCTTCGTCCCCTGGTCCATTGCGCAGACAGCCGGCCGGCTGTCTGCGCTCTTTTCCTTTCTCGACGGTTTTCTTAAATATCCCCTATCAAATTAGGCGGGATATTTTAGAAAGCCGTCGAACTTTTTTTGCCCGTGTTTGCGAAATTAGGCAGGAACGGCGTAGAAATGTAAAGTTTACAGAGTATTCAGGAAATCTGGTCGGCTCATGGTACAGGGCACGTGCCCCTCCGGCCCCGGAAGTTTGGTTTGCAAAAAATCAAATTTTTGGAGGTCAGAAATATGAGTCCGAAACGCAAGCAGCGTTATCTCTACATAGACGGGAAAGCCATTCCAGTCACGGAGAAAGTATATCGTGCCTTTTGGCATTATGAGGATAAAGAGGATTATTTCATGCGGTTGCTGAAATCACCTCGGCAAATCCGTGATAAGGACACCCAGGAGGTTATTGTTGTGCCGGCCCGCGAAATTCCGATGGAGCAGATTCCCGCATGGCTCCAAAGCAGCACAACTGCCAGGTCAGATGTGGAGGACCTCGTGCTCTCCGGGATCTGGCTGGAGCAGGTGCTGAACACCTTGACGGAGGAGGAGCGCAGAATCGTCCAGGAGTTCTACATCAACGGGAAGAACGAACGGGAGGCATGTGCCGCGCTCGGCCTTCCCAAAACGACTTTTCGCCGCCGGGAGCAGCGACTGCGCGAAAAACTGGGGATTTTGCTGAAAAATTTTCTTTGAAAATCCGGCTAAAAGTGGACCAAAAAGCCTTTGCCATCACCTTATTAGTGAGGGGATAAAATCGCCTCTGATGCACCTTGAAAAACAATGGGACAAGCAAGCACCTGTTTATATCAGTACGCGGGCTTGAATTACCCACTGCGGCGAGCGATGCAGGCACAGACGCGAGGACTGCCTGCGGGGGAAAGGCATGGGCGGCACGCCGCCCATGCCCCAACCCGTCAATCAAGATCGCATCTAAGGCACGAGCGGAACCTGGCGGGCCTGTCACCGGCTTTTGGCACGGCCGGGGCGCCACCACCCGCAGTGGGGAACAACCGAACATGAAACCGTACCGCAGGGTAAAAGGGGACTACTGTGGGATCGGCCTGGGCAGCCTCGTCACCTGCCGCCACCATCCGTCAGTTTTATAGGCGTCCTTTGCCAGGGACGGGCCTGCGTATTCCCGTGCCGGGGGTGAGCAGCAGAGCGGTCCCGCCGCTCGACAATACGGCACAACCATATTCCCAGCATACGCAGCACCAGAGCAGCGTCCATACCGGGCCCATCCTCCATAGCAATGTGGAACCAAAACAAGGCCGGTATGGGCGCTGTTTCGGCACTATATGGAACGAGGTGAAAACATGCGTATTCCAATCAGCGAGATCACGGTCAATCCGGGACGGCGGGAACTGGACCTGGACGATGTTAAGGAGTTGGCCGACAGCATTCGAGAACTGGGCCTGCTCCATCCGATCATTGTAGATAAGAAGTACACCCTGATCGCCGGCCTGCATCGCTTGGAGGCAGTCAAACTGCTGGAATGGACGGAGATCGAGTGTACTGTCAGCAGCCTGGAGGGGCTGAAGGCGGAGCTGGCGGAGATCGACGAAAATGTAGTTCGCAGTGACTTGTCCGCCCTGGAATTTGGCGAATTGCTGTTGAAACGCAAAGACATTTATGAGGCGCTGCATCCAGAGGCAAGAGCGACCTACAATGGCGGAGGGTTCAGAGGCAATCAGCATAAAAAGACAAATCAGTCCGTGGTGGGCGAAGAATCTTCGGCCACCACAAAATCGTTTGTCCAGGATACCGCTGAGAAGCTGGGCGTCACACCGCGCACAGTTGAAAAGCAGATCCAAACTGCAAGAAATCTCACCCCAGAGGTAAAACATGATCCGTGAAACAGATACCAAAATTAGGTAAGGAAGCGGCCTTAAAGTTGTCACGCATGGAACCTGAACAGCAGAAGGAGGCGGTGGAGATGCTTTCCACGGGGGAAGTCCGCTCTGTAGAGCAGTATAGCACCTTGAAGTCATCTCAAAAAAAGAGGAAACGGAACCGTGCCCTGAACCCGCCTCCAGCAATCTGCATACCAGCGAGCATGTATCGCTGGACCATCAAGGGAACGAGTCTGTCAGTTCCGATATCCCATACCGTTTGCCAGACAGGAAATTCAGCAGTTTTGAGGAGTCTGTCGCCGACCTCAAAGACCCCAACAAGGATTGCAGCTGTACGCCGGATATCTTTCTTGCCGAGTATTCCGGCTTCATTCATAAGTTCATTAAGGATATCAAGTGGTACTCCACTCCGCAATACACAGAGGTGTTTCCCGCATTGTCGCAGATCCAGGTTGAGTATCTGCGGTCACAGACCAAAGCCCTCTGTGATGCCGCGGAGGAACTACTAAAACTGGTTGAGAGGAAGGATAATCGTTTATGAGTTATCGAAAAAACACTACCCTGCGAAACCCGAGAAAGCCGGAAAGGGATTCCCCGCTCAGCGATGTGGAATACGGCAGGCCCGGTACGGAACGGTCGCTCTTCACGGGCCGTCTTACCTCCGGCCTGCCCTATCAGCGCCCTGTGGACGAAAAGGAAGTGAATCGCCTGATCCGGGAGTGGGATGATCGTCTGCTGGACCCGCTGGTGGTCAGTTTCCGGGACGGGAAATTCAACGTGGTGGACGGGCAGCACCGGGTCGCCGCCATGCGGAAGATGAATGGAGGCAAAGAGGTCATGGTGCCCTGTATCATATACAGCGGGCTGACCTATGAGCAAAGAGGCGGACCTGTGCTATAAGCTGGACAAAGCGAAAAACGCCTCACGCTGGCCCAGGCCACCAATGCGCTCGCAGAGTCCGGCACCGACGCCGATATCCGCACGGTCAAATCTTTGATCGAGGCAAACGGCTTTGTTTGGGCGCTGGACAGAAGGACCAGGGCGGCCAATGAGATCGGTTCTATCCGCGCGCTCATGAAATCGTGGCGCGCCTTGGGAAACGAAGAGTTTTCACGGATGTTGGTCCTGCTCCGCTGCACCTGGGGCGGACACCCCGATTCCCTGACCTCTTTTGTGTTCTCCGGTATGACGACCTTCCTAAAGACGTACAGTGCGGAAATGGATGACCGGATTTTTATCCGGCAACTCTCCAAGGTGGAGCCGGATGAGATCGTCCGACGCGGCAAACTGGACTTCAGCACCAACAACAACGGCCTCCGCTACGCCCGGGTCATTTTGGAGAAATATAATAATCAGCGCAAGAACGCAAAAAAACTGCCGTATCGTTTCACCGATTGACGGCTTTTGGGAATAGGGGGCTTAGAAATGACTGATAAAAGACTGACCTGTGAGGAACTGAAGGCGATGCAGGAAGTAGACCTGCGGACGGTAAACCGTGAAGCCCTCCGGGATATCCGGGATGTGGAGATCAACGCTAGCCTGCCCAAGGGGGAGCGGATTCTGGACTTCATCCGGCAGATCGGGAACCCATACTGCTACCGACACGGTGACTATGTTGTGAAGATCAGTTTCACGGATACTGACGTCACGCTGGAAGAGCGGATGCTTTCCTACATACGCTCCAAATGTTGACCGCAATGCATGGTAAGACACGCTGGACAGGAGGCGATTTCTGTGCTAAACTACTGGCACAGGACAAATCAGCGCTCTCCTTGTCGTAAGGTGCCTTGCCGGCAATCCTGACGATTAGGAGAGATAGCAATGAGCGATACCAACATTAAGATTTGGGATACTTGCGGCTATGTCCGCCTGTCCCGGGAAGATGGGGACAAGGAGGAGAGCAACAGCGTCACGGGGCAGAAGGACCTGATCCGTGATTTTTTGTCACGCCACCCGGAACTCCGGGAGTGCGACATGAAAGTGGATGACGGTTATACCGGCTCCAACTTTGACCGTCCGGCCTTTCAGAAAATGATGGAGGCGGTCAAGGCTGGCAAAATCAACTGCATTGTGGTCAAGGACTTATCCCGGTTTGGCCGGGATCACCTGGAAGCGGGAGAGTACATCGAGCGTATCTTCCCGTTCCTGGGGGTGCGTTTTATTGCCATCAACGACCACTATGACAGTGAGCACAGAAATGTGGAGTCCGATGAACTGATCATCCCGTTCAAAAATCTCATAAACGAGGCATATTGCCGGGATACCTCGATCAAGATTCGGAGCCAGCTTGAAATCAAACGCAAACGCGGAGATTTCATTGGCTCTTTTGCTGTTTTCGGGTATCTGAAGGATCCGGAGGACAAGCATCGCCTGGTGGTGGATGACTATGCCGCCGATGTGGTGCGGGACATTTTCAAGTGGAAGCTGGAGGGATCAGCGCGGGAGATATTGCGGACAGGCTCAATGCAATGGGCATCCCGACTCCCTTGGACTACAAGCGCAGGCTTGGAATGCGCTATACCACCAAATTCCGAACCAAGGAGGAATCCACCTGGAGCGCAGGCATGATCCTGCGTATCCTCAAAAATCCGATTTATATTGGCGTCTTGGAGCAGGGAAAAGTCACCACCCCCAACTATAAGGTCAAAAAAGATTGTGGAAAAGCCGCGGGAGGAGTGGGCGGTCGTCGAGGATCACCATGAGGCCATCATCGACCGCTTTGACTTCGAAAGCGTCCAGAAGGTGCTTGCCCTAGATACCCGAACCAGCGTTGGCGGGAGAGCAGTAGAACTGTTTTCCGGCATGGTATATTGCGGAGAGTGCGGCGCTTCCATGGTGCGAAAAACGGTCCCCTCCGGCCGGAACAAGTATGTGTATTATATCTGCAGCGCCCACAAAAGCGAAAAAGAGCTGTTCTCCCCACAGCCTGCGCGATTGTGTTTTGGAAGAGATTGTTTTGGAGGCCCTGAAACAGCACATCCGGCAGGTTATCGACCTATGCGATCTGCTGGACATGACAGACGTCGCATGGCTGAAAAAGGCCGGCATCCAGAAGCTGAATACCCGTCTGGCGAAAAAACAGGAGGAGATTGACCGCTGTCAGACGCTCCTGCGCTCCCTTTATGAAAACCTTGCCGATGGCGTCATTGACCGGGAGGAATACCAGGAACTGAAAAAGACCTACACCCGTCGCAAAGCCGAGGCGGAGGAGCAGGCCGAAGGGATTCGTGTGGAAATGAGCCAGGCCATGGATAGCTCTGAAAAGGGCCGGTCCTGGATGGAGCAGTTCCGTAAGCACCAGAATATCACCGCTCTGGACCGCACTCTGGTGGTATCCCTCATTGAGCGGATCATGGTCTACCGTGATAAGCGGGTGGAGATCGTGTATCGGTGGCAGAATGAATTTCGTTGGCAGGTGGAACTGCTCCAGCGGGCGCAGCAGTCCTTCTCCCAGAGGGAGGCGGTCTGAGGATGGCGCGTACCAAGCGGAAAGTCAACCCGCTCCGGCCTCAGCCCACCGCAGCGCCACAGGCAAAGGAGTTCCAGACCGCTGCCTATATTCGCCTCTCCATTGAGGACAGCGGCAAGCCCGGCTCGGACACGATTGAGGGGCAAAGAAACCTGATTTTGGCATATATTGAGCGTCAGTCCGACTTGCGGCTGGTGGAGGTCTACTGCGATAACGGGCACACCGGCACCAACTTCAACCGCCCGGATTTTGAGCGCATGATGGAAGATGTACGCCGCGGGAAGATTGACTGCATCGTGGTCAAGGACCTGTCCCGCTTCGGCCGTAACTACCACGAAACCAGCAACTACCTGCTGCGGATCTTCCCGTTTCTGGGCGTCCGGTTCGTGGCTGTCAACGACAACTTCGACACCGAGACAGCGGTGGAGACGGAGTATGGCCTGGTCATGCCTCTGAAAAACATCATCAACGACACCTACAGCCGGGACATATCCCGGAAGATTTCCAGCGCCATTGAAACCAAGGAGCGGCGTGGGGAGTTTATCGGTGTCTATGCTCCCTATGGGTATAGCAAGAGCGAAGGTGACCGGCACAAGCTGGTGCCTAATCCGGAGACCGCCCCGATCATACGGGAGATTTTTGCGCTCCGGCTGCAGGGCTTGGGCTATACGGGGATTGCGCGGCTGCTCAATGGACGGGGCGTGCCGTCTCCAGGGGCATATCTGTATCAGTGCGGACTCTCGAAACAGGAGAAATACCGGGCTGCCATCTGGGCCGCATGGAATATCAAGGAGATTCTGCGGGATGAGGTCTATCTTGGACACCTGGTCCAGGGCAAGCGTACCAATGTGGCGTATAAGCAGGTACGCAAGGAACGAAATGCCCCGGCGGATGAATGGCGCGTGTTCAGAAACGCCCACGAGCCCCTGATCGATGAAGAGACCTTTGCCGCTGCGCAGAGGATCACAGCGGAAAACAGACGGGAATATGAGGAAAGCCTGGGCAAAGCGGATGACCTGAAGACCCCCAGTTTGTTTCGCGGATTGGTATTCTGCGGGGATTGTGGCAAGGCGCTGGTCCGGCGCCATGTCTACAACCGCCGGCAGGACGGGCGCATTTACTACTACAATTATCTTTGCGTAACGTCAGTAAAAAGGCCGGCGCCTGCACGCCCTAAAAACCTGAAAGAGACAAAGCTGGTGGAAGTTGTGGAAGCCACCATCCACTGCCATCTCGAAGCCGTGGCGGAATTGGAACGGAGAAGCCTTCAGGTATGGGATGAAAAACCGCCGACCGGCGGATGTCGATTGAGCGGCAGATGGCCGAGGAGGAGCGGTGTCTTTCCCGGAATATGACCCTTCTGGAGGGGCTTTACGCTCAGCTAGTGGATGGCGTCATTGAACGGGACGAATATCTGTCCATGAAGGCGCACTACCAAGCGGAGTACTTAAAAGCAAAGGAACGATATGATGCTCTGAAAGGAGAGGCGCAGGACCTCCTGTATTGCGGCCCGGCCAACCCCATGTTTGAAGCCTGCCGGCCGTTCTATCAGGTCGAATCGCTGACAGAGGACTTGATACAGGCTCTGATCACAAAGATCACGGTTTATGACGGCAGCCGGCTCGACATTCAGCTGGTCTACCAGGATGAATTTTTGAGAGTAGCCAGCTTTCTGGAGGGGGTGACGGGAGCGTGATGATCAGTACCGTGGCGATTTATGTTCGCCTGTCCCTTGAGGATGATGACCTGTTTCATGGCAAGATGGAGTCTGAGAGCATCACCAACCAGCGCGACCTGCTGACGGCCTATATTCGTAATTCTCCGGATCTTGCCCATGCTGGGATTAAAGAATTTTTGCGACGATGGATACAGCGGGAAGAACTTTGACCGGCCCGGCGTAAAAGCCCTCTTGGAGGCAGCTCGGAACGGCGAGATCCAGTGCATTGTGGTAAAGGACTTGTCACGCTTTGGCCGGGACTACATTACCGTTGGCAACTATGTCTCCCGTGTATTCCCTTTTCGGCATTCGGTTTATCGCGGTGAACGACCATTTTGACAGCAGCCGAAAAGGGTGACATCGACAGTATCGATACATCCTTCAAGGCCCTGATCTATGACCTCTACAGCCGTGATCTGTCCAGGAAAGTACGCAGCGCAAAGAAGATCCTCGCTGAAAAGGGCGTCTACATCAACCCGGTCGCTCCGTATGGGTATCAACGGGCCTCCGATGACAAGCATTTACTGATCCCAGACCCCGCGACCGCTTCTGTGGTGCAGCGCATCTTTTCTTTGATCGCGGATGGCTATACTACCGAGATGGTGGCGCGGTTGCTGAACATGGAGGGTGTTCCAACGCCGTCCATGACAAAGGCCGGCACACCAAGCGGACACAAAAACTGGCACGACAATCATTGGCGACCGCAAGCGGTTTATGCCATCGTCCGTGACCGTCAGTATATTGGCAGCACCGTTTTTGGCAAGCGCGTCCGGCAGCAGATTGGTGTCCGAAAGCAGACGACGCTCCTCTGGGTGACTGGATCGTTGTGGATGACCGCCATGAGGCCCTTGTGTCTAAAGAATTGTTTCAGAGGGCGCAGGAAAGCCTGGGTGGAGCGTATAAGCAAGTCGGAAAACACAATAAATGGGACAACCCGCTCAGGAAGAAGGTCATCTGTGGCGTGTGCGGCTACGCAATGGTCCTACGCGGCAAGATCAACCGCTATTACAGCTGTCACACCCCTCGTACCGTCCCGGACATGGATTGCTTCCAAGGGAAGATCTATGAGGACAACATTATGGAGATGGTTGTCGAGGCTATCCGCATCTGCGCCCAGCTGGCCGTGGAAGAAAGACGCCTGCGAGCAGTGGAAAGGGAGAAACGCGAGATGCAACTCCATACACTGCAGCAGGAGATCAGGAGTTTCCAGACGCTACAGCAGCAAATCACGGAGGAGAGCCGTATCCTATATGAGGCATACGCCATGGATGGCTCTATGTCACGGACAGAATATGCCGAGAAAAAGGCCGCTCTATTGGCGCGGCGGGAAAAAGCATACGAGGATGAAGCGGCGGCGAAACAAAGGCTGGAAGCGCTATGGACTGGCGAGAGCAAGTTTGTTGAGAAGTATGAGGGGCTCACGGATCTGGACAAGTTGACAGAAGAACTATCCGCCGATCTGCTCCATTCCGTCAAGATCTGGCCGGATGGCAGGGTCAATGTGGAATTGAATTATTTGGACGAGATTCCCCATACGGTAGTTAGGAATCTGTTGGCTGCTATTTAATTTTTTGGAGGTTATCTATGTCAGGAAAGAAATTCCGGGTGGTATGCTATTGCCGCGTTGCCACCAGAGATCAAATTGATGATGCGCCGTTGGAGGCCCAAGTGTCTATCTGCGTCGCTATGCTAAAGATAACGGTTTAAAAGTTATTGGCGAAGTCCGCGCCTATGAGAAAGGACTCACGATGGATCGGGGCCGATGCCATTTTGGTGATGGAGCTGGGCCGTGTGGGCTTCCGGTTCCTTCAGGCACCACTTAGTTTTTTTCATCATCGGTCCAGACTTCATAGTCCGGGGCGGCATCGTAAAAAGCCACCAGCTGATATAGTCGTACTGGTCGTTGACCGCTTCCTTCAGTACATCCAGCAAGGCGGCAAGAAGCGGTGCTCCGCCCTCAAATACGAAATGTCCGTCTCCCATCAGGGTGAGTGCCTACGAACTGTTCGTCTCGATCCTTTTGCGCTTGGATCTTTCGCAGGGGCTTCACAGAAGGTTTCCTTGACAGCATTAAAGTCTCCCGGATTCTCCCCTCCGCTTCCTGTCCGGCCTTTCCATTTCAGAAGCAAGGAGATGGCCAACTCCTGAGTAGCGGGATCGACGCAGAACTCACAGCTAACATTTTCCGTGTTCGGCGATTACCGCTTCCAACTGTTCCAGAAGCAACGAGATTGCTTTTCATCCATGGTGCGCCTGCCTTCCGAAGACTTCCAGCCAACATCGTCCAGCGTTGCCGGAACAGCCCCTGGAGCTCCTTCCAGACCTGCGGCTGCTTGAGGGTCACTATCGGCTGGTTCAGTTCCTGCCCAGATCGGCGACAGCCACCGAAAGCGTCTTTTCATCGAACAACTGGTAGTGGCGTTGATGACACAGGAAAAGTCATCCACATAGTCAAGGTTGAACCAGGAGGCTGGGCAGAGAACCAGGTCATCTTTGCCTTCCTCGGTGATCACCAGCCCAATGTCCTCGCGGCTTATCCTTTCCAGCACGGTGTCCAGGTCATCTGCCAGTGCTTGGCGTGAGATGCGTTCCATGCTTTCCAGAGGTTGTAAAATCGGCATCCTTTCCTTCCTCCTATCGTCTTCTTTGATTTTGCCAGATGTGAGCACCCGACTCAAGCTGTGCCACAATCGAGGATATGGCTCCTGTTCTCCATATCGGTTTAAATGTGCGCGGATCTCTGCCACAGCGGTGAAACGGGTAGCTTCGTCCAGACGGCTCAGGTTCCGGCAGGTGAATTCCGCGACTATGCCGGGCATATAAGTGTGCCGCCCCAGACTGTACTGGATCGCTGCCAGAACGATATGCCGCAGCCCTCCATCTAAAATGGGAGCGAGGATTCTCACGGAGAACAGCAGCCCGGTGCTTCCTTTTTGGGACTGGAGAGAGAGGATTGGCTGCCATCGGCAGTATTTTGCAAGTTCATCCTGACGCTCCCGAGGCAGGTTCATAAAATCGACAATGCTCTCTCCCGGAAACCTGTCGTGGCAGTAGGCGGGGGAAAGACTCCATCCGGCACGATGCCGATGGACTCCGCTCCGGTCAGGCGGGCCTTCAGTTCCTCTGTGTTTCGGATGCATACGGGAACGCCTGCCCGATAAAGCGCCAGGAAGAAACGGACCGCCTCAATCGTCCGGGTCTCCGCAAGACCGGCCACCACCAGATAGTAACCATGCGCATCTTGGTGTACGATGCAGTCGATGTGGGTGCTGTTGCCGCCCCGGCATACCTCCCAGGGGTGACCGGTGCGGGGACGCTCCTTCAGCCACCGTGCAAAAGCTTCGGGGGAATCTCCGCCCAGCTTGGACAGTCCCTCGTCCCGCCCATCGGCGTGGAGAGCGTACTGCTCTTTTTCCGATTTCTCCGTTCCAGTGTATCCCATGGCCCGATAGCCCAGGGCACAGAAGTGATAGAATTCGTTTGCGGTCACGGATGGGAGCCGCTTGTTATTTTCCAAAGGATACCCAACCGCCGAGGTGAGAAACTCCTCCACCTCCTGCTGGGAGAAGTCCTGGAAGAACTCCTCCTTCCACTGTGGGAATACCCTCCACAGATCCCGGCGCAGGATGGTTCCGGTTCGATGCCAGATGGGCAGCTCCCGCTCCACCAGTTCCTGATAAGAACCGGTCTCCACCATCTGAACGGCGTCCCGTGCCGCCTCCTCCAGCCAAGCGGTGAATTTGGAGATGTCGTTGGGGAAGGAACGTTCTCTGCGGCCATCCACTTCCAGCACATGCCGATGCCCCAAGAATATTGCCCGATATCCGATCTCCTGATCCTCGCCGGCGGCAAAGTGGAACCACGCTGCCTCCTCCGGGAACTCAGAATGCCACCAGGTTTCAAACCCCTCAAAGCTCTCCACCTGGCCGTCCGCCCGCAGCTCCTCAAATATCCGTATCCCCATCCTCCGTTTCCTCAAACTGGAGCCGGAAGAGGGCAGTGTGCTCTCCCACAAGAGCGGGATATTTGTAATAGACATGGCGGCAGAGGGTTTTGTACAGTTCGAGGAGCCTCGGATTATCTCCGAAGTCCACAAGCCCGTCCATGATTCGCTCGATCTCCCGCTCCTCAGTGATCCTGCCGTTCAACACCTGCTCTACCAAACGGCTGTATTGCTGATATGCGGCGTCCATTAGGCGGGAAATCTCCTGGACGATCTCACGGATTGCGGCAAGCACGCCTCCTGCTCCTTGGCCTCCGGTCTTTCTTCCTCTGTCATAATGTGTCCCCTCCCGTCAAGAGCTGCGGCGCAGCCTCCACACTGTGGAAGAGGAAGTGCATCCGGTCGATATGCTTGTCAATATGCCAGTGTCCACAGAACCAGTGGTCGTATTTGAGCTTCTGCTCAATCTCCTCCAGCCATTTTTCGGTAGAGTCATCCACGGTACTCTGGTCGATCATCGGAAGAAATGCTTCCTGCGCGGCTCATACTGATAGGGACAGGTGTGGGAGAGAACGGTGTCTACCTGCCAGCCGCAGGTATCCAGTGTCTGGACAACCTTGTCCTTGATCTCCTGGGAAGGCTGCTCATCCGGCCACCAGCCGTAACCTCTGGCCAGCCGGTAGAATTTGTCCACGCTGTAAGCTCCGCCGATGACCAAATGTCGGAGACCTTCCAGATCAAAGATCTCACCATCCATAGCAAACAGCAGGCGGGGAAAGGCTTCCTCTACAGACTGTCCCGCCGTTCCACTGCTTCGTGCGATAGGAAGGGATGCTGGCCGGCCGGATCTCATGGTTGCCGTGGATGCAGAGCATCGTCGGCTTTACGGCGGCAAGAACTCTCTTCATCTCTGTGTCTCGCCGGTTTCGGTAGTAGTTCGCTCCTACATCTCCAAGCAGAACCAGAGTATCCTGCTCTGTCAGCTTCTTGCTGTCGCAAAACTGTATGACCTCATAGGGGTCTCCGTGGATATCACCCGTGTAATAGATCATTGGTCATTCCACCTTTCTTTTCTCATTATACCAACTCGGAAGACCCATATCCGGGACTTTCCAAAAACATATCCACTGTTCCAAAAATATATCCACCTTTACTGGCATAGATCGACCGGCAGTCAATGCTCGTGACTTCCGGTTGATTGCTTTCTCAGGTTCAGACGGTAAAATCAAAGTTATCTGGTTTACCGTATCTGCCTTGATGCTCTTTCAAGGAGGCTTTCAGCGATTTTATAACATCCAGGAGAATCATCATCTCATAGGTACTGCAATCCGAAAGGAGCAGGGCGATTTCTTCGCTGGCGCACCGTTCAGTGCTGATGATTTGCTCCATCAAAAGCCGGTCGGGAGATACGCCCAAAGCATTGGCGATAAGCACAAAGGTGTCAAGGCTCATGCTCTTGATCCCGCTCTCTATGTAGCTGATGTAAGATGGCGTTTTATCCACCAGTTCAGAGAGAATCGCTTGCGAAAGGTGGTTGCGCTGACGGACTTCACGGATGTGTTTTCCAATGACTTTGTAGTTCAGGCTCATAATAAGACCTCCAAAAAATTTTGCAGTCTTATTATAGTGTTTAGATTATATCATCAACTCGACCTTATATCAATTTCACCCCAAGTTGATATACTCTTAGAAATAGATAATCTGGAGAATATATTTGAGGGGGGAAGCCGATGACGGAACATGATTTGACCGAGAGCCAGTTGGTCGGCTCCCGTATTCGAGATGCGCGGATCAATCGCCGGATGAGCCAGGCCGATCTTGCTGCAAAGGCCAATATCTCGCTGCCCCATGTCAGCAATATCGAAAAAAGGCAAGACGAGCATGAAGTTGGAAACCTTTATCCGAATCATCGAAGCCCTGCAAGTGTCTGCTGATTCCCTTCTTCGGCCCGATGTGCCGGAGGTGAGAAGCCTATACCAGCGCGAGTTTGACGAGCTGCTGGCCGACTGCTCTCCCAAGGAGCTGGATTCCATCCTGAAGATTGTTCGTGAGTTGAAATCCACTATGGCCAGACGGGATGACAATACCTGAAAAATTGCGAGCTGGAATTGCCGGCTCGCTTCTTTTTTTCTCATCTATCGACCAGAAGTCAAGGTGTTGACTTCTGGTCGATTTTGTTATTAGTCTGCAGATTATATAATGGCCTGGAAGAGAAATAACACAGGGGGAGCAAATATGTCAGATCTGGCCGTTCAAAATAGAGAGTCAGAGCAGGAAGTTATGCCCTCATTTGATTTCCTGCTGGAAAGGGAGACGGAACGAAACACCCTTTTAGCGGAACATCGTGCCTGGTTAAAGGAAATCAAGCGGGAACGCCCGCTTCCCAAAACACATTACCGTGTGGCGGTATACATCCGCTGCTTCAACCAAACCCGCTATGAGGACTATCTCTCAGCTCATAAAAAGCAATTTCTTGATACACTGGCTCTCTGCCCAAACTGGAAGTTTGTCGGTTTCTATGTGGACGAGGGCAGCACTGCGCCCAATATGGAGAACGCTCCGGAGTGGTCAAGGCTCCTTCAAGACTGCTACGAGGAAAAGGTCAATCTGATCATTACCCAGAAAGCAAGCAATATCTCGAAGAAGCTCTCCGAGCTCTCTTTCTGTACGCGCCTCTTGGCAGCACTCCCAAAGCCAGTGGGCGTTTACTTCGTTTCGGAGGATATTTATACGCTGGCTTCCTATTACCAGGAGGATCTACACGACCCGTACTTTTTGCCAGATCCCGGTTGGAAGATACTCCCTGATGACGAACCCCGGAGGGAAATGCTGCATGATTGACAAGGCCACCCGCAATCGGCTTGCAGAACGAAAGGAACGGGTCCGCCGCCGGATCAACACAAAAGTTGACCCGGAGAACTATGAATTCATTCCGGCTAAAAAGCCCATCGACTATTACGATAATGATATAAGGCAGCGGGTCGCCGTGTATGCCCGTGTCTCCACAGACAATGTCCAGCAGACTTCCTCCTATGAGCTGCAAAAGAAATACTATGAAGATTTTGTTGTGCATCATCCCAACTGGACATTGGTCAAAATCTATGCGGATGAGGGGATTAGCGGAACTTCTCTGGCTCATCGGGACGAGTTCAACAGCATGATCGCCGATTGCCGCAGCGGGAAAATCGATATGATCATTACCAAAAGCGTGTCTCGCTTTGCCCGAAATGTGGTGGACTGCATCAGCATGGTCCGGATGCTGGCGGAGCTGCCCAGCCCCGTGGGCGTGTTCGAGAGCGAATGTATCTTCTCCCTCAAAGACGATTCCCAGATGGCGCTTTCGTTTCAGGCCACCATGGCTCAGGAGGAGTCTCACATCCGCAGCCGGAGCATGGAAACCTCCTTGCGGATGCGGCTGGACGGAGGTCTGCCATTGACGCCCAAGCTGCTGGGGTATTCTCACGACGCAGATGGAAACCTGGTCGTCAATCCGGACGAAGCCTCCCACAGTAAAACTCATCTTCTATATGTATCTGTATGGATATTCCACCTCCGACATTGCGGCGGCGCTCACCGAGCTGGGCCGAAAGACTTATCTGGGAAATGTCAAGTGGACATCCAACTCCATTGTCCAGGTCCTTCGCAATGAGCGGCATTGCGGGGATGTACTGACCCGGAAGACCTTCACCCCCAACTATCTGAACCACAAGGCCAGAAAGAATCGGGGGGACAGACCCCAGAGCCTTTACCGGAACCACCACGAGGGCATCGTTTCCAGAGATGATTTCATTGCGGTTCAGCATCTTCTGAACAATTCCAAGTATGGCAACCGCTCCATCCTCCCGGAGCTGCGGGTGATCGACAGCGGCCTGCTCAGAGGGTTCGTGACCATCAATCCCCGCTGGGCTGGATTTAAGCCGGCGGATTATTACCAAGCGTCCGCCAGTATCCATCCGCCCGATGAGCAGCAGGCGGATGCATCCCTGCCCTCGAGCATCACATTGGTTCCGGGAGATTTTGATATGAGAGGCTTTGAAATCGCCCGCAGTGAATTCTTTGATAATTATCACCGTCCCTATGTACTGTTTCAAGACAAGAGGATCAAGTTCAGCACCACATGTGTTCGGTCTTTTGGGAAAGACAACCATGTGGAGCTGCTGGTCAACCCTGTGGAGATGAAGTTCGCCGTCCGTACAGCGGCGAAAAGCAGCCGCAACGCAGTCGTGTTTTCCAAGCTGTCAGACGGAAAGTATCAGCCCAGGGATATCGCCGGTGCGGCCTATGTAGAAACGCTTTTTCAGTTATTCGGCTGGAGTCCGGATTTAAAATACCGGATCGCCGGAGCGCTGTTTCAAACTGAAACTGAATCTGCGTATATTTTTGATGTCAATGATGCGGAAGCGTTTATTAAATCGTACCTGCTTTCCGGTTCAAAAGCACGGAACAGGCAAAGGAGCCTGTACAGCCCCTTTCTGTCTCCGGCAAACGGGTGCGGGCAGTCCCGGAGGAGTGGATCGGCTCTTTTGGCAAGCAATATTACCTCCACCAACAGTCTTTCCCGCCCGTCTGCGATCAGAGTGAGGAAGACTGGAAAATCCGCATGGAGGGCCAGTTGTATGAAACCGGACAGAAACTCCGCGTGACAGGATTTGACGTGCTGCGTGACTATATCTGTCAGGAACTCGGTCAGCGCGGGAAGGAGGAATCCTAAATGTTCGAAGAAAGTCGGGAAGATACCGGCGGCGTAATCGCCGGAATGCTTCGTTCCCTGGAGGACGGGCATTTGGATATTGTTCCGTCTGCTGAATTAAAAAAAGCGGAACTGGCAGCTTCTCCCGCAAACAACAGTAGTGATGAGGTCCTGGAGATGGCCGGTGACTTTAACTACGATGGCTACCAAGTGGTACGCCGTGAGTTCTTCGCCCATATTAATGAGCCGTCTGTAACGTTCAACAATTACAAATTTTATGTAAATACCGCCTGCCTGAACCGCTTCCCACAAGTTGATTATGTGCAGGTATTGGTCAATCAGGAGAGCAGGATCTTGGCGATCCGTCCATGTCGGGCGGAAGATCGGGATGCCTGCGCCTGGTGCACCAACGGCTCCGGCAGACGTAAACCGAAACAGATTACCTGCAAGATTTTTTTCGCCAAAGTGTTTTCACTGATGGACTGGAATCTGGACTATCGATATAAACTCCTCGGGCGGATAATCCATGCCAAGGATGAGTGGCTCATCGCATTTGATCTCACAGCGACCGAAGTGTATCAGCGGGTGCAAAAAGACGGCCAGAAGCCCAAGTCTTCTCGAACTCCCGTGTTTCCGGAGGGCTGGAAGACGCAGTTTGGACTCCCGTTCCGGGAACACCAGAAATCTATGCAGGTAGACATTTTTGAAGGATATGCTGTATATGGGTTGCGCGATAACATAGCTCCTGCTGCATCAGAGCAGTCAGACGAGGCTGCCTCTGATACTGGTAGTAAGTCCGTTTTGGGAGGACAAGGACATGAATCATGAAAATCAATTGCAGGCTTACTTAACGCTGGACCCTGCGCGAAACCGGATTCGAATCCACAGGCAAACGATTCGTCTCTTGAAGAATCCTGCGTATGTGCAATTCCTGGTAAACCCTGAAGAGCTGTATATCGCCGTTCTCGGATCGGATAAACCTATTTCTGGTGGGACCGCAAACAAGGTTCGGATGTCAAACACATCCCAGCAGTCTATAGAATTCTATAGTACGATCCTTATTAAAAACTTTTCCGAACTGCTGGGTGGCTTTGACCTGAGATTTAATTACCAGCTGACCGGTGAGATCGATCAAGTCAACCGGGTCGCATATTTTTCCCTCAAAACCGTCAAACAGCTGGAACGCAGGAGGCTACATGACAGAGAAAGCATTTAGGCAGCTTAACATCGATCCGGAATTCAAAAACTTGATTCGTCCACTTCGCCGGGAGGAATACCGGCAACTGGAGCTGAATCTGGTCATGGAAGGATGCCGGGAAGATATCATCGCATGGAATGATACCATCATCGACGGTCATAATCGCTATGAAATATGCAATAAAATGCGCATTCCTTATGGAGTCAAGGAGCTGGATTTTCCAAGCAGAGATGCTGCCATCGCCTGGATCTGTGCGAACCAACTTGGGCGCCGCAACATCTCAGAAGAAACCAGGAAATATCTGATTGGGAAACAATATGAAGCGGAAAAGAAAGTACAGCGAAATAGGAATGGCTATAATCAGTACCGTCCGAACCCCAACATTACTGTGGGGAGAGGCCCCCAATAGATGAAGAGAGCGGCCGGCGAACAGCAGCCCGGCTGGGAAGGAAGTATCATGTGTCCGGCGCAACCGTACAGAAATATGCGAAATACAGTGCAGCATTAGATACCATTGAACAAAATGCTCCTGAGCTTGTTCCGCACATTCTTTCCGGGGCATATAAGATTTCTTTCGAAAATATCGTTGCTCTGTCAGAAATGGAACCCGAAGAATTGAAAGCACTTAGTAAAAAAATCGGAAAAAATCCCTATGCGTTTCGCTCGTTACAGTGAATCGAGACGATGCCTTTATTCCGACGCTTCTGCCAAGCCCGGTACAGCGGCGGCAGAACAGCCGGCAATCAAGACGATGCCCGCCTATGACCCGGATGCGGAAGTTGCTGGACTTACTCTTACGATCCCCTCCTGGATGAGCTCCATCGACCGGACAAAGTCCATGGCACATTTGGAAGCGATCTCACCTGCTGCAAGACAAAACCTCTTGGCGGCGGTGACTGAATTAGAAGGAAAATCCAGGAAATGCTCAATGCAATTGAGGTGGAATCCTAATGGAAGATTATAGTATGTTTGTTCCCAATGTTCACTTCGAACAGATTCCCATCAAGAACCTCGTATCCAATCAGGAGTACCAGAGGAATATTTCCGAACAGCATGTGCTGAATGCTGCGGCACACTTTGATCTGTATCAGATCAACCCCGTGAAGGTAAGCCGTCGAAATGGGGTCAACTATGTCTTCAATGGCCAGCACACGGTGGAGATCGTCGCCCTGGCCTCTGGCTCTCGTGAAACGCCAGTCTGGTGCATGATATACGATGATCTGAACTACGAGCACGAGGCAGATATCTTCGCCAACCAGATGAAGTTGCTGTCTCCACGCTTGAAAATATATATGAGCGGTTCGGTTACCATGTACTTGATCGAACACTCAGACTCTGCGTAGGCACCTGGGAGGGCGATATGAATTCGCTGTCTGCCAATATGCTCAACGGAATCGCCAGATTGGTCTGAACGTTCGGCGATGCCCTGAAAGATGAGACCTTTAAGGAAAAAAGTGGGGGAAATGTCGGTCAAGCTGCTTTCGAGAACAGCCTGAACGACGCCCCGGTTCTATGGGCTATGCTGAGGCGATGTTTGGCCTATAACCGCAAATGCAAATATCCGCTCAAATGGACCAAGCTCTACGAGAAGAATGTGGGGAACAATGAAGGACTGGACATTGATACGGATATGGACGAGGATGAGGGCGAGGACTCTTTTGAGGGAGTCGCCAAGAAGAATAAGCAAACGGACGGTTCCACCAGGAATCGTCCGTTTGTGATCTTATCATGGAAGGGAAAAGGCAGGGCGCATATACTCTATCGCTCCTCGGCTGAGTTCATACTGTCCGGCCAACTGTTCCCAGTGTCCGGATACTGTTTTGCAGACCTCCTCTGCAGCCTGTTCCGCTTCCTGAGGGCCAGGCCGAAATAATCGGCTACTTCCAGAGCCAGTTCCAAGTCAATGGTGTTATCATACTCACTCACATTGGAAAGCCGGTCCCCCGAGGGGACTGGGTTCACATCATAGAGAGGGGCCAGCCGCCAGCCGGTGGGTGTCAGAAGGAAACCATGGTTGCGCAGGTGGTCGTCAGTATTGATACCGCCATGCTGAACACGATCCGCTTCCACAGCTCGACCAGATCCTGCCGGGGTGATGCCCCGTTGGCCCGGATGAACGCCGCCAGATCCAGATAGCTGCTTCCGTCCGCTGCAGAGGCTCCATCGGTCTTGCCCAGCAGGGTCATGGCGGAGGCGAAGTGGATGCGGCGGCTGCCGTTTCGGTCAAATCGCTTGACGAGAAAGGTACTGCCGGTCTTGGAGAACGTCTCAATTTGGATTCCGGAACATCCAGTCCGCAGAGCCGTGCCAGGTCATGGACGACCTTCTCCCACGCGCCGCTGTTATATTCATCATGCTTGGAAGGGAACTTGGCAATCCACAAGGCGCCATCTGTGGCCTGCACCGTAGCTTTGGGTCTTGCGCCTCCCAAGGAGGAGCCGGGGCCAGAAGCTCACGCAGCCATTTTTCATTCAGGCCGCTCTCATCATTCTCGAAAGCGATAGAGGCGTTTTCCAGCGTCCGAAGGTTTACCCATGGAGGCGTCGCAAACGCTTTATCGTTCGAAAAAATTCGCCCCTTCTTCCAAGCTGAACCGCAGCGCACCCATACGGGATTCATCGTAGACCCCCAACAGGAAGTCGCTCTCGGTGAGCTTACGGGGCTTTGCGGTCCTCTTTGCGAGCGTCGATGGCCTCCTTGCGCTTCATCAGCAGACGCCCCCAGCGATCCGGACAGGAGTCGGAAAACAGGCCAAAGAGCTGCTTGTTCAGCGGCACATACTGCCGCCCGCGGTAGAGAGCCAGATCCGGGTCCAGAGAGAAGGAACTCTCGGCGGATGACAGCCAGGCCGGATCATACTCAAAGGAAAAGGTCTCCTGTCCGCGGACGAAGCCGCAGCGCAGCCGCCCCAGCAGAGTGGGTGCCTCTCCACGCCAATTTTCATATACATAGATGGTCTTTTTCGTCCTGCGCCATGGGCTACTCTCCTTTCTTTGGGCGCCCGCCGTCTGGTGGGCAGCGCCAGATCTGATACCAACATGGCTATTCTGTACATAGTACATGGGTGCCTCACCGGTGTTTTTTGCGGCGAACCTTGCCAATACAGTCAATTGTGACCGTCTTTTTTGAAGGATGCTGTCCCCGCAGTATCGTTCATTCCGGAGAATACCCTTAATCATGCTCGCAGAGAAGGAGAAGCGTTTTCCTGGTATCTGGAGATTTTCTTTCTCTGAGTTTGGTTGAGATCCGGTTGATGGTTTCACCTGACAGGTACATATTGAAGATCCTCTCCACGATGGATGCCTCCTCCAGGACGATCTCCGGTTCTCCGTCTGCACCCTTGCGGTATCCCAGGAGGCACTTATAGTTGAATATGGGCTTGCCCTCCTGAAATCGCTTACGAAAAGTCCAGGTGACATTCTTGCTGATGCTTTCGGATTTCGGACTGTGCGAACCCTGCGTAGATGACCAGATAGAGTTCGCTGTCGATTTGCAGTGTGTCTATATTTTGCTCCTCGAAGTAGATGCCAATCCCTCTTGCCCTGAGCATTCGCACATGGTCCAGGCAGTCCACTGTATTACGGGCGAAGCGGAAACGGATTTCGTGATGATATAGTCGATTTTTCCCAGACAAGCAGTCGTTGATCATCTTCTGGAACTGGGGCGCTTATCTGCGTGTCCCGGAGATGCCCTCATCTGCGTAGAGTCCGGCGAACTCCCATTCGGATTTAGCGGCAATCATCTCGGTATATACCTTCTTCTGGTTTCGAAGCGGTCCAGTGGTTCCTCGAGCTCTTCCAGCAGCTTTTTCAGCCGCGTCAGTTCCTCTATCATTTGGGTAATGCCCGAGGAGAATTCACATTGGCGCTCCCGCTTGAGCTGGCGCAGTTGGTCGTTGATCTCCTGCACCTGGGCCTTGTGGACCTCGTCTTTGAGGTATCCCTTTGCATGGAGCTGCTCCACCATCACCAACTTGGCGTTCAGATCTGCAATGTTCCGGCTGATCTCCCTAGGCATCGTAGATTCTCTCCTCGCTGTAGTAGTTTGAGCTGCACTGGGTACGATCCTGAATGTGTTTGGAGCATCCCCACTTTACTGTCCCGGAAACCTGCCTCCTGCGAAAATACGAGCCGCACTCAGAACACTGAATGCGGCTCGTAAGAGGATAGATATTTTTGCGTTGTAGATTTTCCAAAGACATCCTGACGCTTTTTCAAGAGGAGCTGGACCTTGTCAAAGGTATCTCGGTCAATAAGAGGAGCGTGGGTCATGGAGGCGTAGAACATATCCTCCTGACCTCGATTTCGGAACTGTTTGAAGGGGACTGTGGTGTCGCGGTAGGTTTTCTGATATTTGCAATCGCCGCAATACCGCTCATTTCAAGGATGTATGCCACCTTGGTGGAGCGCCAGGTGGATTTCCCGGTTTTGGTTTTGATGCCGCGGCTGTTGAGATCCCGGGCGATCTCCGATGTAGACTGGCCGCTCAGGTAGTTTTCGAACATCATGCGGACGATGGCCGCCTCCGGTTCATAGACCACCAGCGCCTTATCCACCAGCCGGAAGCCGTAAGGAGCGTTGCTGTCCACATATTCCCCAGACTGCATCCGCTTCACGATGGAAAGCCGCTGGTTCTGGGAAATTGCCTTAGACTCCTCCTGTGCGATGGCAGAGAAGGTATTGAGCAGCATCTCATCTCCGAGGGCCAGGGTGTAGATTCCCTCTTTCTCAAACTGCACCCCCACGCCGAGCAATTTCAGCTTCCGGACATATTCCAGAGACTCCTTGGCGTTTCGGGCGAAGCGGGAGACGGATTTGGTGACGATCAGGTCAATTTGGTGCTGTTCGCACATCTTGATCATTCGCTGGAATTCGGTGCGGTTCTGTGCGTTCATGCCAGAGAGCCCTTCGTCAGCGAATATCTCCACCAGCTCCCACTCTTTTTTTCTCTGAATGAGGCTGGTATAGACCCGAATCTGGTTGGCGTAGGAGTTCTGCTGATCAGCCGAGTTGGAAGATACCCGGCAATAGGCGGCGACTCGAATTTTGCGGATTTCCTGCCTGGTGATGGGCGAGATGAGTTTGGCCTGCGGCATCAGCAGATCCCCTTTCTGGCTGAATTTTGGATTGTACTACATTTTGGTACAATCCACTTTTCCGGTTCAAGCAACATTATAGTCAACGACAAGACAAAGTCTATTGAAAGAACGCAGAGAAGTAAATTTTTACACAAGCGACAAGACCTGATGCCCAAAATACATCAATTTAGACGGTTCCTTCTGAACATTTAATCTGCGATGACGAGATCGGAGCCGGTGAGCTTCTGGTAGTAGCGCTTGGCTCGCTCATACTCGGCCTGAGTGATCACGCCACCTTCCCGCATCGACTTCAGCACGGCCACAATAAACAGGTAGTTTGCACTTTTGGTTTGCGACATGGCAATCATGATGTGATCCCTCCTAACTGCAGAATTGAATTGATACCACAAAAATAGGGGCCACCCGATTTGGTTGAGGAAGCCTTGGCTTTCCTGCTGCATGATGGGTGACCCCCATTGCTTCTGATATCAAGACCATTGAATGTCTTTTTGTTGCCTGTATTCGACACTACTTCCCCAGGCTTGGGCGGACAGCTAAACTGCGGCGGGCGCCGCACTCCGGGAATCTAACCCCTCCGAGGATCTCTCCGAGCTGCCCCCATTGCTTGAGACTGTGGCTGGACAGGGGTACCATTATAGGCAGATGAGGTCTTGGCGAAACAGGCTGCCATGCCTGCTTTTGGATCGGAGGACCCGCTGGGCACCTTATTGGCCGTCATTGATAGGAGAAAAAGAAAAGCATTTCCTTTTTGTCTCCTACAGGTGGTCATCGCGCACCGTCCGCATCGCTCGCTCATCGCTGATGTTATTTAGCTGCCGGATATTCAGTTGAAAAGGTTCAATGAAGGCGTCTTAAGGCCCCTTCACTTTACAACGGACATGTTTGTAGCAAACCACAACCATCAGCCAAAAATATTTTTTGCTTTTTTCTGAATGAGGCGGATTGCATTCTGGACGCTCTGATAGCTAACACCCATCAGGTCTGCATAAGCCTTGTAGCTGATCCCATTCAAAATGCAGGCTTGATAGATGCCATATTGGGTAGGAGTCAAGCTTTCTCGCAAGCTACTCTCCAGCAGTTTCGTGGAAATCTCCTCCGTATAGTCGCAGGTGTCAGCTAACCAGCTGGAGTCTGCCACATCTTCGGGAAGCATATCCAGAGAGAGAACCGTTGGAGCGGTTTTCCCTTCTCTGGATGGACCCTGCTCCGGAGATATGGTGCGCCGGAGACGCTTCTCCTCTGAGCGCAGAACCTGCATGACAGAGCGTTCCACCTCCGTTATCTCGCCGGTAGCTTTGATCCGAACCATGCATTTTCCTTCCTCTGTGGTCCACAGGTCGTAATCGAATTCAACTGGGGTCTTCGGAATACTCATTGTCTTGTCCTTTCCGCTGGCACGAAGCCGCGGAAAGGCAAGACAACAAAAGAGCCGCATGACGGTGGTCATTCTGTCCGTGCCGATAAACAGAGTCTTTCGACTCTGTCCATGCGGCATCAGGATGACTACACCTATCAGGCGGCTCCACAGCTCAGCTATGTGATTCAGTTTTTATTTAGTTCTCCTTCGGGCGAAGGCGAAACATGATTTTTCTCATGCTCAAAACATCAAAGACGGTGACTTTTCCGCACTTTTTGCACTTTGTTTCGACATGACCTCTTGTGTCCTCATATACGACGATTGAGTTATGCTGGCAGTACGGGCATTTGATATATCGCGGCTTTTGCGCCGCAATCGCCTCCCGCGCCCGGATAATTTTGCCCAACATTTCTGCGGAAGGCTCTGTAATGCGAATGTTTTTGCTCATGCCCACACCTCCAGTGGATCAACAAACTCTGCATACGGGCGTTCTTCCAGATACCCAAGCTGCCGGAGCCGAATCACGGCGGCAGACTTGGACACGCCAAGGGCTTGACAGAGAAGTGAAAGTGCCAGCTTGTCCGCATATGAAAACCTCCCTTCATAGCTAATCAGTGTGCGATTTTGAGCGAAAAACCGCATGGCCCGATTTATCTCCGCCTGGGGCATGAGCAGAGCGGCTCCCAAGGCATTGGCCTGCCACTCGTTCCAGTCCTCTCTGCTGCTTTTAGGTCTCGTAGGGAGTAGGATCGCCGATCCGAGTAGAATCCACGGCACTTTTTGCTGGGACTCCTCGGACTCCATCTGAAACAGGATTTGATGTGCGCACTCATGCGCCAAGGTAAAAGCGGCGCTTGCCGCACAATTTTTTGACCTTGCCGGCCTCCAGAAAGCTGGAATCCAGAAGAATTTGATTTTGTTTGAGTTCGATGGTACGAACTCATTTCCTCAATGATATATTCGGCATCAGCATAACTGGTCAGACCGCAGATACGCCCATCTGCGGACAATCGGGCAAATCGAACGCTTAACCCCAGGTACTCGCGAGCGAACTGGTCGATGGGTGTTGCGCGAACTTTATTATTCCTTAGGGCATTGCTGCCGCAGTAGAAGAACTTGTTGAAGTCCTGAATTACAGCTGCACCGATATCCTCTATTTGGCGTAGAGAAAGAATCATTGACTTGCCTCCTTTGCTTCCACGAACCACTTGTTCCCTTCGCTGAACAGGAAGGTTTCTTTACCGTGGATCATGACAGTATATCGGATTCCACCTCCGCTCACCCGGGAAGAAGCGGCTCTGCACTTGTACTTCAGCCGGTCAATTTGATAGATACGACCATTTGTCCAGCGGATGAACCGGGGATGAACCACACCGTTTTGGTCTACATCAAGATTGACAGAGACATATTCTTTTCCTGCATTGTACCTCCATTACAATACCCTCCGTTTTTCTGCCCGCTTCACGAACAATTTTTCGTGTTTTTAGATTGACAAAATCTTCTGTTCATGTGGTAACATTTACACGAACAGAATTTCGTGTTACGTTCCCATTATAGCCAGAACAGATTTTCGTGTCAATCCCGTTATGCGAAAAAGTGTTCGTGTTGATGGCAGAGAAACAGAAAGAGGTGCCTTTATGGGGTTTAAAGAACGGCTGAAAGAAAAGCGGCTTGAGGCTGGATTAACACAGGCTGAACTTGCAGAAAAGGTTTCTGTAACTGCGCGGACGATTCAGAATTACGAAATGGGTTCAAGGAAACCGGGCAACATGAAGGTGGTCGGCGATATTGCTACTGTCCTTGGCACTACACCAGAATACCTTCTCACCAGCGCAGATGTCTATTCCGTAGAAGCCCATCAGAAGGGTGGAGCAAAAGCAGCGCGAGACATCGATGAACTGGTCGGTGAGGTGACCGGCCTGTTTGCCGGCGGCCAACTTTCCGAGGATGCGCTTGAGGGGGCAATGCGAGCCCTCAACGATGCCTATTGGATGGCCAAGGAGAAGAACAAGAAATTTACGCCCAAAAAATATCGCCAGCAGGAGGAGTAAGTCCATTCTGTGGGGCCTAAGATGTGAGATAATGATGAAAAGCATCCGCAGGGTGGAGGTGGGCTTATGACCGGTAAAATGCTCTCCAAAGTCGGCGCATCCCTGGTGCGGCGCTTTCGGAACACGCGATCCCTTCCAGATTGCGAAAGAGTTGGGAATCTCTGTTCTTCTTTGTGAGGATTTTGGCTCTCTAAAAGGAATGTACCGCGTCGTCAAACGCAATCGATTTATTTTTCTGAACAAGGATCTGGGGGACAGAATGCTCCACATCGTCTGTGCCCATGAGCTGGGGCATGACCAGCTTCATCGGAAGTTGGCACAGGCAAACAGCCTTCATGAATTCATGCTGTATGACATGACCACACGGCCAGAGTATGAGGCGAACATTGTTGTTGCAGAAATTCTGATTGACAACGAGGAGTTGCTGGACTACATCTATACCTATCGCTATTCTGCTGAACAAATCGCCAGGGCGATGGATACGGATATCAACCTGGTTGCCTTAAAAATAGCGCACCTGACGGAACTCGGATACGATTTGCGGCCTGTGAATCATAGAAGTGATTTTTTGCGGTAGTTCTACTGGGAAGAACTTACTTTCGAACCTCGGCGGACGATTGTCTTTTCAATAGGCTTATTCAGAAGGCTCATATATAACAGCGGGTAGGGGTTTCCTGTTCGTCGAGGTTTGTCTTTTTTGTAAACCTGAAAGCCCATGTGTTCATAGAAGCCCTTGGCCTGCGGGTTCTGCTCATTCACAGCCACCCGCTCTACGGCATAGGTTTTAATCCCATGTTGAGCAGGCGCTTTCCGAGACCCTTTCCTTTTTCTTCCGGGGAAATGAACAGCATTTCCAGCGAGCCGTCCTCAATCCCCATGAAAAGGCTACGGGGCAGCCCATATCATTTTTGCGATCATCAGATGAGCAATTCCCATGAGCGCCTGTGGGACATATTCCTTGATGTGTTTGATCTCACTATCCGACAGGAACAGGTGTGTCGCCCCTGACAGAGCTTTCCATATTGCAAGCAGCTGGCCATATTTGGTGTTCTCTTTCATTTCTACTTCAATACTTTCATTGTTTTCCTAACGGTGTACAAAGGGAACATAATAAAAAACTTAATAATGGACTGCC
>VOFD01000773.1_pt1 | contig 33118 bp, 44 predicted proteins | sample 5384101 | NCBI WGS metagenome assembly VOFD01 (sample SAMN12384723, study PRJNA508395) | human gut metagenome | isolation source: healthy gut C | host: Homo sapiens
AGCGTCTGGGCAAGCGGCTGGATTCCCATGCGGCGGACAAGCTGCTGCGGGATGGCCGTGTCCGCCTGAAGGACTGCAAGAGTGCCAAGGGCAAGACCTACAATGCCACCGTGCTGCTGGGCACCGAAGCCGATGGCCGCAGCAAGTTTTCTCTGGAATTTGAAGGCGGCTGCTGATGGAGCAGAAAAAAGAAGCGGTCTACCTTATCAACGATGAACGCTATCTCCACCTCCGGGAAAACGGTGCAGGAGTCGGCTTTGCCACCTACAACAAGGTAACTGGTGAGCCGCTGGAAAGCGGGCAGATCTCGGAAAAGAATCTGCCGCCAGATGGCAAAAACGCCATCCCTGCCGCCCGGAACTGGTATCTGTTTGAACTTTCGGACGATGACCGCAAGGTCATCCAACAGGAAAGCGTAAAGATCCTCGAAAACATCCCGCAGGCGGGCATTGGCAGGCGGCGCATCTGGGAGCCTGAAACGCTGCCGAAGGATATTCGGCTCATCAACAGCCACTACGATGACCTCTATCGCATTCCAGATGGCGGCGTGATTCAGGTGGATTACCCGGATGGGCGCAGTTTTACGGCACGGGTGGAACATCTGGATGATTATCACTTTGACATGGGCGGTCTGGGCAATGTGTTCCACATCTGCCAGTTTGCCGAAGTCATGGAACGAAACCATGCCGACTTCTACCCGGAGATTCAGACACAGGACGAGCAGGCAGCGTGGGAACTGGGTGGCAAAGGCTACCTTGCCATCCAGTCCTGTGAGGATGGATGGGACTACACCATTTACCACAGCGATTATTCTGTGATGGACGGCGGGCAGCTGAATGCCCCGGAACTGACCATTCAGGAAGCCCGTGAGCAGATTCTGGAAGCACACCACATGGAAAAGGGGCGGCGGCTGTTGCAGGACTACGATGCCGTCATGGATAAAGTTGCGGAAGCCGAGGAACTGAGTGCAGACCATCGCCCTTCCACACTGGAAAAGCTGGCAGAACTGGCAAGTGATACGTCTGTGCCGAAATCCTCTGTACGTTCTGCACCAGAACTGTGAGGTGGACGATGCAGCAAAAATGGAACCAGAATTTTGACGGTGAACCCATGACGGACATCCCGCAGAAGTTTCTGAACGCAGGGTGCGATGTTTATATGGTGATGCAGCTACGGCATGACGAAAAAATCCTCGATGAAAGATTTGCTTCCATGCGGGAGTTGAATCGTCGGGGCAAAACGCCCGACCCGGAGCATTACGAGGTCACCTACTATGCTGATCTGCCCGCCATGTGGCAGGATGTGCCGAACAACGAGGTTTTGGAAGAACTGTTTCAGGTGTTCAACCTCTCCCGTCCGCAGGATTTTGAGGGGCACAGCCTGTCGGTCAGCGATGTGATCGCACTCAAACGCAATGGCGAGGTGTCTGTGCATTATGTGGACAGCATCGGCTTCAAAGATTTACAGGGGTTTCTGGACAAGCAGCCGGAACGCCCTTCGGTGCTGATGAATCTCAAGGAAAAGTGCGATGCCCCGGAGTGCAATCCTACGGTATGCCGGAAAGCGAGGGCTGAATATGAACTTTGACCATGAGGAATTGACCCTGATGATGCTCTATAACACCGGCACCCGGCTGGGGCTTATTCACGAACTGAGGCTGATGCAGTGCTACCTGATGCCCGATGAAACTGCCCTGCGGGAGCTGTCGGAGGGCGTTATCGAAAAGCTGAAACTCATGACTGATGCTGAGTTTGACGAGTTGGAATTTCCACTGGACTGATCTTTGCCGCCTGCGGGCGGCGTACATAAAGTATTTTGTTCTTCCAAAAGATATGCTATAATCAAATTAGACAAAATTCCTCTCTTCAAGCGATTTCTCCGCAATTTTCCTGTGGCTCTGCTCGTATCAAAAATAAGGGACTAAATTTTAATTGTCAGAACGAAGGAACCATTATGGCAATCTTTGAAAAGACCATCCGAAACAAAAACTTTGACAAGCTGCTTCGGAAGCTGGAAAATGAAATCCAGGACAGCAGTTGGTCGGCAGATTTAGAGGCAGGCAGTGATTTCAAAGAGGGCGATGCCCGGTGCAGTGTCCGTGTATTTGAACGGTACAGCATGATGGGCGGCAACCGCTTGAGTCTGACGCTGACCATGTTCCAGAATGCAGATAGCCCGATTCGGCTGTCTGCCATCACCGCAGGAGGCAGTCAAGCGGTGTTCTTCAAGGTGAACACCCTTGGAGAAGAATCCTTTTTGGACGATGTAAAGGACCTGCTGGAAGAAATTTTGGAGGAGTGAAATGTTTTACGCTGGATTTGATATGCTGTTCAGCATTCTGTTCCTTGTGGTTTTGGGCATGATCCTATACACCATCATCGGAAATATCAGCACATGGAATAAAAACAACCATTCGCCGCGGCTGACCGTTCCGGCAACGGTTGTGGCAAAGCGCACGGAAGTTTCTCGCCACCATACAGACAATACGATGGCGCATACGTTCACGACCTATTATGTGACCTTTCAGGTAGAGAGCGGCGACCGCATGGAACTTACCGTAAGGGGTTCGGACTACGGAATGCTTGTAGAGGGCGACATTGGAAAGCTGAGTTTTCAGGGCACCCGCTATCTTGGGTTTGAGCGGAGCTAAGTGTTTCTTACATTATATAGTATGGAGTGCTGTATGAACGATCTGTTTATCCAAGGGCTGACCATCGACTGGAACAGAGTTCGCCCATACAATTATGTTCGTCAGATTCCTGCCATCAGTGGAATCGACACTTTTACATTCCATAAGCCCATTACGTTCTTTGTTGGCGAAAATGGAAGTGGAAAATCTACGCTTCTGGAAGCAATCGCTGTTGCTTACGGCTTCAACGCAGAGGGTGGAACGAAGAACTATTCATTTTCCACATACAACTCCCATTCGGAACTATGTGAGGCTATGACGATTTCCAAGGGGTATCGCAGACCAAAGTTCGGGTATTTTCTCCGAGCGGAGAGTTTCTATAATGTAGCCACCAAGGAAATCGACTATTCCGATGACGATCATCCCTCCAAAGGCTATCACCAAAAATCACACGGTGAAAGTTTCCTCGCCATTGCGCAGGACTACATGGGTGCAGATGGAGTCTATATTTTTGACGAGCCGGAAGCCGCTTTATCCCCGCAGCGGCAGCTCACGTTACTGATCAACATTTATCGGTGTGCCCAAGAAGGGGCGCAATTCATTATCGTATCACATTCACCCATTCTCCTCGGAATGCCTGATGCTGAGATTTTTAGCTTCGACAATGGCACGATTCATCCTTGTCAGTATGAAGATACGGACAGCTACGTTATCACCAAAACATTTGTAAATAATCGGCAGCATTTTTTGAACCAGCTTCTGAACGAAGAAACGTAATGCCGGGAAAGGACATTCCATATGAATGATTCTACGTTGAAAGAGCTTTGGCAGCAGGTCGCTGAAAAGAAAAGCTGCGAAGCAAAGCAGAAAGAACTGACCGCCCAGAGAGATACGCTTGCTGACCGCCTGAAAATGCTGGAAAAATCCAAGCTGGCAGAGCAGGCTGATGTGGACCGTCTGGAGGGACACAGCCTTGCCGCATTTTTCTATCAGGTCATCGGAAAGATGGATGAAAAGCTGGACAAAGAACGGCAGGAAGCCTATGCAGCCCGTGTCAAGTACGATGCGGCTCTCCATGACCTTTCTTCCGTTGATGCCGACTTGGCACAGATTCAAAATAGATTGGCACGGCTGTCCGATTGCGAAAGGCAGTATCAAGCTGCTCTTTCCGAAAAAATCAAAAGCATCAAAGCATCTGCCCACCCTGCCGCACAGCAGGTTGCAGAAAGCGAAAGCCGCATTGCCGCACTGAAAGTCCAAAAACGGGAGCTGCTGGAAGCCATCAACGCCGGAAAGACTGCCTTGCACACGGTCAATGAAGTTCTGGAAACCCTCGACAATGCCGAGGGCTGGAGTACATGGGACGTAATGGGCGGTGGTCTGGGGGTAGATCTCGCCAAGTATGCGGAACTGGACGATGCACAGGAACAAATCGAACAGCTCCAAGTGGAACTGCGGCGGTTCAAAACTGAACTTTCCGATGTTGAAATCACCGCAGACCTTCAGGTTACGGTGGACAGCTTTTTGAAATTTGCGGATTTCTTCTTTGACGGCCTCTTTGCAGACTGGGCAGTTCTGGATCACATCAATCAGGCACAGAGCAGAGTGGAGAATACCAAAGGTCAAATCAAGCGAGTCCTCGCACTTCTGAAAAAGATGCGCGAAGATGTTGATGTCCAAATCGCTGACGAAAAAGAAAAGCAGGAGCAGCTTGCGGTGGAAACTGAACTGTAAGTTTGAAGAGTCCGCTTATGTGATATGATTCGATAAAACCGAATTTGCAGGAGGTGTTTCGATGAAAACAAGAAGGTTTGCTTTATGTCTGGCAACGGTTTTTCTGGTGGCGATTTATATCAATATTCAGAGAAGCCATACTTTCACCCTTTCAAACGATGAAGGCACCATAAAGACAGAACAAATACAGCCACTTTGGGGAACTGTAAAAGTGAGCGGTGATTGTGATACTGAGGTGGTCTTTACCGATGTAGAGACTGGAGAAAAATATAGAATCGGATATATTACACAGGGCGTAACGGAAAGAATCAAACTCGAAAGAGGCAAATGGTATAAGGTGGCGGGCGGAGGCAACCTTACACTGAATCCGGTGAACATTCGAATCGAATAAATGTAAGTTCCTTGCGGGCAGCTATGAAAGCTGAAGCTGAGAAGAGAGTTTTGAATATTCACATATGAAGGAGTACAGTTCTATGAATTACGGATGGGCAACTGTTTTCACTTTAGCGGCATGGTTTGCAGGGCTTGTGATTGATGTAAATGTGCGGGTCGGCGACCTCGGTTTACGAACCGTGCTTCCCGTCATCGTGATGGGGTGCTGCGTTATGAAGTACATAAAGGGCAATAGCAAATAATCTTATCTCGATACACTTTCCAGCGGGCGGCCACAAAACGGTTGCCCGCTCTTTTTATGCTCAAAAAACGAAGGGAGGAACGCTATGCCAAGCAAAACCGAAGAATATCTCGCCCTTGCCCAGCGCACGGCGAACGGCTTGACCCGGTATTGGGAAAGCTGGACGGACTACCTGACCACCGCATCCCGACTGTACAAGTATCCCTTTGCGGACCAGTTGATGATCTACGCCCAGCGCCCGGATGCCATTGCCTGCGCCGACTATGATGTTTGGAACAGCCGGATGAACCGCTATGTGCGCCGGAGTGCCAAGGGCATCGCCCTGCTAGACGAATCCAGCGGATTTCCCCGACTGCACTACGTTTTCGATGTGTCGGACACCGGGGTGCGCCGCAATTCCCGTGATCCGGAGGTGTGGCAGTACAACGATGACCTGAAACAGCCGGTTTCGGAAATGCTCGCCGCCACCTATGGCATCAGCGGAGAGCGTGTCAGCCAGCAGCTTGCGGACGTTGCAGGGAAACTGGTGGCAGATTACTGGGACAACAACGGCGGGGACATCCGCGCCATCGTTGACTTGTCGCAAGCTGAAATTGAGCATGAACTGCGCAAGCATGGCTCCGGCTTTCAGGATGGCAAGCAGCGAATTATTGAACTATACCAGACACAGCCCGACCGAAAGCTCCGTGCCAAAGCGTTAGCAAAGGAGTACGGCATTGGCGGGCATTCTCACGATTATCTGGATGGCAGCAGCGGCTTTGTGAACCACGACTGGAAGGGACTAGAATTTGATCATTACCCCGACCACCAGAAAATCACCCTGAAATGGGCGCAGGTGGAAAAGTATATTGACCTGATGATCCAATCCGACCGCTACCTCACCGACAAGGAGAAGGAACAGCGTACTGCCAGACAGGAAGCTGAGTGTCAGCTTCCGATGCTGGATGGTACTGTTGCCACAGAGTACACTGCTCTGAAAGAACAGTATCCCAACACCCTCGTGGGCTTTGAACTGAACGGTAACTATCTGTTCTATGACAAAGATGCCGTTGCTGTGGAGCGGATTCTGCACACCAATCTCCTGTCACAGGAAAATGTGCTTGGCAAAGTCAAAGTAACTGGTTTTCCGAGTGAGCAGTGGGCAGCAGAATCTAAAAAGCTGTGGGCAGCGGGCAACAACGTCTATCTGGCTGGCTTGAACGAAGATGGCTCCCACCACCAGGCAAAATATCTCCGGGAAGCGGATTATCTGCCAATCGGCAGCATCATCAAGCTGGATGGCCGGGATTTTCGGGTGGAACACGTTAATTTTACGTTCAAATCCGTCAGCTTGCAGGACATGGAGCTGACGAAAAACAGACTGCCCATTTTCCGCAATGAGCATCTTCCGCACATCAGAGAACTGTACGAAGAACAGCAGGCCGCAGCCATTGATCTGGTTCCCGAAAAAGAGGTCAGCTATAAGGTCGGGGACGAAGTTGTAGTAGACCTTCCCACCAGAACGATTGAAGGAACAGTAGGCTATATCGGTGATACCGATGTGCGCATCGACACCAGCAGCACACGGGCAGTCTAACGAAGTTATCAACAAACGACAATTCGAGGACGGTCTGCGGCAGGTTGAGCCGGAACTTTCCGATGAGGAACTGGACGAACTTCCCATCTCTACGGTGATTGACGGAGAAGTGCAGACCTTCCCGGATGCCGCCGCCTTGGATGAAGCCCTGAATACCGAATCTGCGCCGGAGCCTGCCGGAAACTTCCACATCACGGACGATCATCTGGGCGAGGGCGGCGCAAAACAAAAATATGCCCGGAACGTTGAAGCCATCCGCACCCTGTTCAAGCTGGAACAGGAGCATCGTGGTGCCACTGCCGAGGAACAGCAGGTGCTTTCCCAGTATGTGGGCTGGGGCGGTCTGGCAGATGCCTTTGACTCCGGAGGTAAGGATAACTGGGCAAAAGAGTATACGGAACTGAAAAAGGGCTGCTCTCTGAGGACGAATACGCCGCCGCCCGTTCCAGCACCCTGAACGCTCACTACACCATCCCCGGTGGTGATTCGCTCTATTTATGATGCCGTGGAGCGCATGGGTTTCCGCAGTGGTAACATTCTGGAACCGTCCATGGGTGTAGGCAACTTCTTTGGAATGTTGCCGGATAGCATGGCGGGCAGTCGCCTATATGGTGTGGAACTGGACAGCATCACCGGGCGCATCGCCCAAAAGCTGTACCCGCAGGCCGACATTACCGTAGCCGGCTTTGAGACCACAGACCGCCGTGATTTCTACGATTTGGCGGTGGGCAACGTGCCTTCGGCAACTACAAGGTCAACGACAAGGCATATAACAAGCTGGGATTCAGCATCCACAATTACTCTTTGCGAAAGCCATCGACCAAGTGCGTCCGGGCGGCGTTGTGGCCTTCGTCACCAGCCGCTACACCATGGACAGCAAGGACAGCACCGCCCGCAAGCACATGGCAGAGCGTGCTGATCTGCTGGGAGCTATCCGTCTGCCGAATAATGCGTTCCGTGCCAACGCTGGCACAGATGTTGTCAGTGATATTATCTTTTGCAGAAGCGTAACCGCCCCATCGACCATGAGCCGGACTGGGTACAGCTTGGCAAAACAGAGGATGGCTTTGACATCAACCAGTATTTCGTAGACCACCCGGAGATGGTTCTGGGGCAGCTTACCGTCGAAAGCACCCAGTACGGACGAGAGGAACTGACCGTTGTGCCCATCGATGGCGCAAACCTTGGAGACCAGCTTGCAGAAGCGGTACAGCATATTGAGGGGCAATACACCGAAGTTGAGGTAGAAACACCAGATATTGCGGATGCCGAAAATGAGAAGCACATTCTCCCGGCTGACCCGGATGTGAAAAACTTCTCCTACACGGTGGTGGACGGTGAGGTGTACTACCGAGAAAATTCGATTATGACGCAGGTGGAGTTGTCCGATAATGCCAAAGCCCGTGTCACCGGCATGGTGGAACTGCGGCAGATCGTCAACCAGCTGATTCAGGAGCAGCTGGACGATTACCCGGATGAGGACATTAAGGCAACCCAAGCATGAACACAGCTTATGACGCTTTTTACCGCAAAATACGGTCTGCTCAACGACCGCAAAAATGGGCGTTTGTTTGAGGATGATTCTTCCTACTATCTGCTCTGCTCTTTGGAAAATCTCGATGAGAATAAACAGCTCAAAAGCAAGGCGGATATGTTCACCAAGCGAACGATTCGCCCAGAGCACACGGTCACCAGCGTGGACACCCCCAGCGAAGCACTGGCAGTGTCCATTGGAGAACATGGCCGTGTTGATCTGCCCTATATGGCGGAACTTCTCGGCTCTCCCGGCGATTATGAGCGTATTACCACAGAGCTGCAAGGCGTGATTTTCAAAGACCCCCTTCTGCGGATGCAGATGAGCCGGAAGCCGGCTGGCAACCTGCGGACGAGTATCTTTCCGGCAATGTGCGGAATAAACTGCGCATGGCTCAGCTTGCCGCTGAAAGCCACCCGGAGTTCAAGATCAATGTGGAGGCTTTGACCAAAGCGCAGCCGAAGGACCTTGAAGCATCAGAAATCGACATCCGACTGGGTGCCACATGGCTGAATCCCGCCATTGTGCAGCAGTTTATGATGGAGACTTTTCAGCCGCCCTACCGCATCCGCTATAACAACCTGATCCAAGTCCGCTACTCTCCATTTACGTCCGAATGGCGCATCGGCAACAAATCTGCCGCCGGAATGTATGATATCATGTCCACCGAAACCTACGGCACCCACCGGGCCAACGCCTACAAGATTTTGGAGGACACCTTGAATTTGCGGGACTGCCGCATTTATGATACCATTGAGGAGGATGGTAAAGAGCGGCGTGTCCTGAACCAGAAGGAGACGATGCTTGCCCAGCAGAAGCAGCAGGCCATCAAGGATACCTTTGCAGGCTGGGTTTGGCAAGACCCGCAGCGGCGGAATCTGCTGGTGAAGCAGTATAACGAGTTGTTCAATAGTACCCGGCCCCGCGAGTATGACGGAAGCCATATCCATTTTGTCGGTATGAACCCGGATCAATCTGCGGGAACACCAGCGCAATGCAGTTGCTCATGTGCTTTATGGTGGGAACACCCTGCTCGCCCACGAGGTGGGTGCCGGCAAAAGTTTTGAGATGGCAGCTTCGGCAATGGAATCTAAGCGTTTGGGCCTGTGTCAGAAAAGCCTGTTCGTGGTACCCAACCATCTGACCGAGCAGTGGGCCAGCGAGTTCCTGCGGCTATACCCCAATGCAAAGCTGCTCGTTACCAGCAAGAAAGACTTTGAACCCGCCAATCGAAAGCGTTTTTGCGCCCGCATCGCAACCGGCGACTACGATGCCGTCATTATCGGCCACTCGCAGTTTGAGAAAATCCCTCTTTCTGCGGAACGGCAGGCACGGATTATCGAAGATCAGATCGAGGAAATCGAAAAAGCCATTGCAGAGGCCAAGGAACAGTCCGGTGAGCATTTTTACCGTGAAACAGATGGAAAAGACACGGAAAACACTGGAGGTGAAACTGAAAAAGCTACAGTCCACCGATCGCAAGGATGATGTGGTCACATTTGAACAATTAGGCGTAGATAGGTTATTTGTGGACGAGAGCCAGAACTACAAGAACCTATATCTTTACACCAAGATGCGCAATGTTGCTGGCCTTTCTACCTCCGAAGCACAGAAGTCCAGCGATATGTTCGGCAAGTGTCGTTATCTGGATGAAGTGACTGGCGGGCGCGGCGTGATTTTCGCAACGGGAACGCCCATCAGCAACTCCATGACGGAAATGTACACCCTGATGCGCTATTTGCAGTACAGCACTCTCCAGCAGAAACAACTGACCCACTTTGATGCATGGGCTTCTACGTTTGGCGAGACCACCACGGCCATTGAGCTTGCGCCGGAGGGAACCGGCTACCGTGCGCGAACCCGATTTGCGAAGTTCTTCAACCTGCCTGAACTGATGAATATGTTCAAGGAGGTTGCCGACATCAAGACCTCTGACCAGTTGCATCTCCCTGTTCCCGAAGCCAAGTTTGAAACTGTCGTGGTCAAACCCTCGGAAATCCAGCAGGACATGGTGAAATCCCTGAGCGAACGTGCTGCTGAGGTGCATAGCGGTGCGGTTGACCCCTCGGTGGACAATATGCTGAAGATCACCTCGGACGGACGTAAAATCGGCCTTGACCAGCGGCTGATGAATCCGCTCACCCCGGATGACCCGGACAGCAAGCTGAATGCCTGCGTCGACAATGTTCTGCGTATCTGGAACGAAACCAAAGAGGATAATCTGACGCAGCTGATTTTCTGCGATATGTCCACGCCCAAGGGGAGACGGCTCGTTCAATGTCTACGATGATATTCGCACAAAGCTGCTTGCCGCCGGGGTGCCGGAATCGGAGGTCGAGTTCATCCACAACGCTGATACTGAAGGTAAGAAAGCGGATTTGTTCTCCAAAGTCCGCAGCGGCAAGGTGCGTGTCCTGCTGGGCAGCACTGCAAAGATGGGCGCAGGCACCAATGTCCAGACCCTGCTGGTGGCCGTGCATCATCTGGATGTAGGCTGGCGACCGTCCGATATGACCCAACGCAACGGCCGAATCATCCGTCAGGGCAACAAAAACAAACAAGTTTACGTCTATAATTACGTCACGGAGGGGACATTCGACGCCTACCTCTGGCAGACGCTGGAGAACAAGCAGAAGTTTATTTCGCAGATCATGACGAGCAAATCTCCGATGCGCTCCTGTGATGATGTGGATGAGCAGGCTCTTTCGTATGCCGAGGTCAAGGCCCTATGCGCAGGCGACCCGCGCATCCGGGAAAAGATGGATCTGGATGTGCAGGTAGCAAAGCTCAAGGTGCTGCGCTCGGATTACCAGAACCAGAAATATCGTCTGGAAGATAAGCTGCTCAAGCATTATCCGGAGGAAATTCAGAAAGCGAAGAACCGTATTGCGGCTCTGAAAAACGATGCCCAAATCGCAGACGCACACCCGCAGGATAAGGAGAACTTCTGCGGCATGACGATCAAGGGCATGGTGTTCGATGAGAAAAAAGCAGCTGGTGAGCGGCTGATGCTCGCCTGCAAGGAGATGCCGAATGCGGATATGATGCTGCTGGGCACCTATCGCGGCTTTGAGCTTAACATTCGCTTTGACATTTTCAAGAATGAGCATCAAATCGTTCTCCGCGGCGAGCTGAGTTATCCGGTACCGCTGGGCGATGACCCTCGCGGCAACATCGTCCGTCTGGACAATGCCATCGGCAATTTCGCCGACCGCATTGCCGATGCCGAAAATGCCCGGCAAAACCTTGAACAGCAGAAGCAGGCCGCAGAGGTCGAAGTGGCAAAGCCCTTTGCACAGGAGGAGGAACTGGCGAAAAGTCTGCCCGCCTTGCAGAATTGGATGCGCTGTTGAACATGGAGCATCAGTCCAGCCGGACAGAACCCGAAGCGAAAGAAAAGCCGGATGCCCGCCCCTCTGTGCTGGCAGCTCTGGAAGAAAAGGCTGATAAAGTGGAGCCTGTCCGACCATTCAAATCTTACTTGGATAAGGACGGTGATGCCCGGTGAGCAACCGTCGCGACCAGCAGCTCCATTTCCGGGTCAGCAAGCCGGAGTTGGAACGGATTCGGAACAAAATGGAATCCAGCGGCATTCTGAGCATCGGCTCCTATCTGCGACAAGATGGCGCTGGACGGATATTGCCTGCATCTTGACCTCAAAGAACTGCGCCGCATGGCATATCTGCTTCAGATGTGCAGCAACAACCTGAACCAGTACGCTAAAGCCGCCAATGAAAATGGTCGGGTCTACGCCGCCGACATGGAAGACTTGCGGCAACGGTTGGATGAGCTAATCGACATTGGCAGGCAGATTCTTTCCCGGCTGGCTGAGCTCTAAACATTTTCCCGCAGTGGGAGGCTGCGGGCTTACATAACGGTTGACATCCTTGCAAGGCAGGGGCCGATACCTTTATAATAGGGGCGAAAGGAAAGGTTGGTGTTTGATATGAGGATTCTGTTCAAGATGGTGCTTGCCCCGATCTCTCTGTTTGTAGCTTTTCTGGCTCTGATGGCAAAGTGGCTGCTTATCTTGTCCAGCTATGTTGTCGCGCCGTTGATGCTGTATATTTTCGGCTGCGGCATCTATACCGTCTATCGCCAGACTTGGAATCAGTTTTTGATTCTGCTGGTTGCTGAATTTTTCTGCTTTGTCCTTTTTGTCGGCGCAACTGCAATGGTGGAGGGCGTTGAGAAATTCAGCGGTTGGCTTCGGGACCTGATTTGATTTTGAAGCTTCTTGCCGCCTTCGGGCGGCTTTTTCGTTGAAGGGGGGATCTGCTCTGGCCGCTACTCGTCTGATCGCACTGCATCAGCACAAAGGAAAATCTATTGCCGCCTGCCTGAAAGACCGCACCAACTATGCACAGAATCCTGACAAGACTGAAAAAGGCGAGCTTGTCAGCAGCTATCAATGCAGCCCGCTTACTGTGGATGAGGAGTTCATGCTCACGAAAAAGCTGTACGAGCAGACCACCGGGCGCAGCCAGAAAAAGCAATGTGATTGCCTATCAGATCCGGCAATCCTTCCGACCCGGCGAAATCACGGCAGAGGAAGCCAACCGCATCGGCTACGAACTGGCCTCACGATTTCTGAAAGGCAAACACGCCTTTATTGTTGCCACTCATACTGACCGGGAACACATCCACAATCACATTATCTTTAATTCGACCGCTTTGGATGGCACCCGGAAATTTCGAGATTTTTTCTTTTCCGGGCTGGCAGTGCAGCGGTTAAGCGATTTAATTTGTCTGGAGCATCAGCTTTCCGTAATTGAAAAGAAGCCTTACCGGGAGCGGCAGAAGCGCATCACTTACCCGCCAAGGGAAAGCAACCGCGACCGGCTGTGCGGTATCATCGATGAAATTTTGCAGCAGGAACCCACCGACTACGAAGATTTTCTGCAAGATCTGGAACAGCAGGGCTATGAAATCAAGCGTGGAAAATACACTTCCGTTAAGGGTACACGGCAGAAACGCTTTATCCGTTTCAAGACACTGGGTACTGGGTACAGCGAGGAAGAAATCAAGGCGGTGTTGGCTGGTAAGGCAAAGCATCATCCCCATCAGAAACAGCCACCAAAGGAACAGACATTTCAGTTGCTGGTGGACATTCAAGCGAAACTTGCCGAGGGCAAGGGCGGTGGATACGAGCGTTGGGCGAAGAAGCACAATCTGAAAGAGATGTCCAAAACGCTGATTTTTCTGCAAGAGCAGAAAATCGGCAGTGCGGCTGATCTGAAAGAGTGCGCTGATGCTGCACTTTCTCGCTATCACGAACTAGGCGGTTCCATCAAGGCCGCCGAGAAGCGTATGGCAGAAATCGCCGTCCTCCGGGCGCACATCGTCAACTACGCCAAGACCCGGCCAGTGTACGATGCCTACCGCAAATCCGGGTATAGTTCCAAATTGCTGGAAGCACACCGGGAGGAAATCACGCTGCACCGAGCCGCCAAAGCCGCTTTTGATGAAACAAGATTGAAAAAGCTGCCGAAGGTAAAAAGAACTGAATGCAGAGTATTCTGCGTTGCTCACCAAGAAAAAAGCACTCTACCCGGAGTACCGAAAGGCGCGGGATGAGATGCAGGACATCGTAAAAGCGCAGAAGAATGTGGAACTGTTCTTTGCGGAGGAAAAGGACAGCAAAGAAAAAGAGCAAACCCGATAAACCAAAACCGCCGAGAACCGACCATCACAGGTCAGGTTCTCGGCGGTCTTTTTTAGTTTATATAGCAGCGATCTTGTGTTACGAGCCAGTCCTCGCACAACTGCTGGGCTTCATCCATGGTTTTGCAAGTGCAATTGAACAGTCTGCCGTGCAGCGAACAGTAAGTATACCGAACTTTCGGTACGCCGTTTTCGTCCTGAAATTTCGTGTAGCGTTCCTCACCGGGCATCAGGTAAAGCTGTTCCATCTCTGCATCCGTCCTCTCTTTTTTCGTGTGTCAGACACACAACGCATTCATTTTACCACGGATGCCATGACTGCGCCATTGACGCTTACACCAAAAAGCATTCGGAATTTTCAGGGAGAGTGTGCATTGACACGCAATAGAAGCGTTCCGCAGGAATGCGCAGCCTGCATCCACCGGATGCAGAACATAAGGGGTTTGGGCACAGCCCAACAAGCATTTTGAATTTGATTTTTAGAAATCGGATTCAAAAATCGTGCCGTGGTACCACGGCGCACTGCTTGCTATCGAAACCCTACCTTCTATTTCTCCCTCTACTAATACTACAATCTGGAAAGGGTAAAATGGCTGTATCCGCAAAGAAAAACAGAAAAAGGCCACGGCTGAACCTCCATTCAGGGTGTGATCCATCATGGCCCTGGCTACACAAGGAATACAAATTGACTTTTCCGGGTTGGTGTTGTAAACTATTATTAGTATTGGCTAACCATAAGGAGGGCGCTCATACATGACAAATCAATACATGAATAATCTTTATCGTGATCTGCTCTCTAATTCACCGCAGACGATCACCATAGATATTCCGACAGACATGGGAACCGGTCAGATTTCGCAGATCGTCACGAAGCAAGGAGCAGTTGTTTCGGACTGGAAAATGAATTATTTTTCAGATATGAACGTGCAGGGAGTGAGTAGCGAAGAATACATTCAAATGTTGTTCTGCTTCAATGACGGTGTTTCCTGGAATATTGCAGACAACCGGCAAAGTGCCAGCATACAAAAGGGTGAATCCTGTATTTATCGCGGCCACGGGAAAATGGAATATCTGTGCTATTCTAAAAAGAGCGATTTCCTTTTCAAAAATGTGAAAATACCTCTATCCTATTTCTATAAGATTCTGAATGACTACTTTGAGGCTGGTGAGATTGAGGTCTATCAGAAAAAATTATTGGACGGCATATCAAAGGTGAATATCACGCCCTATATGGAACACATTTTTGCGGAGCTGAAAGACTTCACGCAATATCGCGGCGGGTTGGGATACCTGTTTCTGGAAAGCAAGGTCTTTGAGCTGCTATCGGTATATTTGAGCGAGGTCCTGGAGCTGAGTATTCTTGCGTCAACTTATATAGCAATTTCCAGAAGTGACCGAGAATCCATCATAGAAGCGAAGAGAATCATTGACAGTCAGCTTGCTTTGGCACCAAGTTGTGAGGAATTGGCGCGGCAGGTCAATATCAGCACTTCAAAATTGACGAAGGGCTTTTTCCTCCCTGTTCGGAACATCGGTTCATGCGTATGTCATCGACCAGCGGTTGGAAAAGGCGGCAAGCCTGCTGTTAGAAAGTAATTTGAATGTCAGCCAGGTGGCTATACTGGTGGGATATTCAAAAGCAAGCAATTTCGCAGCGGCGTTCAAAAGGAAATACGGAGTGAATCCGAAAAACTATAAAGCAGAAGCTACGATTGGATAAACGCAAAAATACTGATTTTGGGTAGAATAAAATTGGTTTTGGGTTGGAATCGTGGGCGCAAATTGCTATTATATGTGGTGTGGTTAGAAAAAGCTAACTACACCACATTTTCATTTTCTCAGAGATAAGGAGGATACTGGTATGAGTTCCCAGAAAAAAGTTCCCAGCTTGAGGGAAAAGATTTAATTACTATCGGCATCTACACCGTCATCTATGTCGTGATTGTTATGCTGGTGGCGATGCTTGGCTTTATCCCCGTTTTTATTCCGCTGATGGCGGTGCTGTGCCCTTTGATTGGCGGCATCCCCTATATGCTGTATGTTACAAAGGCTAAAAAATTCGGGATGACTGCAATCATGGGTTTCCTGATTGGCCTAATCATGGTGTTCTTCGGCAACGGCTATCTTACTATGGTAACTGGTCTTGTTGGCGGCCTGTTGGCCGACGTGATTCTGAAAAAGGCGGACTACAAAAGTGCAAAGAGTACAGTTCTTTCCTGCGGTGTGTTCAGCATCTGGGTGTTTGGCAACTTTGCTCCCATTTTCCTGAACCGTGAAAGCTATATGGTAATGCTGATGAAGGATACGGCACTGAATATGCAGCTACCCTTAATACATATATGCCTATGTGGATTGCGCCTATTCTGCTGGTTGCCTGCTTTGTGTTTGGCCTTGTCGGAGGTGTGATTGGGAAAGCTATTTGCAAAAAGCACTTCCAGCGTGCCGGTATTGCATAATGGCGCGGGAAATTCTGCTCAGCAAAAAAACAGAACAAGGGCTACGGCTCGATCCGCGTACAAAACTGTTGCTCATCTTCATCATAAGCATTTTTGTCATGGGTGGAACAGGCGGAGAAGCTATGGGGCTGATCCGCCTTGTTCTTTGTACGGTTCCGGCTATATTGCTGCTTACCTCGAAACAATGTGCAAAAAGCTGTGGGCTATATTGCTGTGTTTTCTGCTTTTTTTGCTATTCAAATTTATGTTTTGCCGCACCTTACGGGGATATTGAATTTCCTCGTTCTGTTTACAACAGGATTCTTCTGCCGAATCCTTCCCAGTGTTGCGATTGCTGCCTATGCAGTGAAAACAACAACGGTCAGTGAATTGATTTCCGGCATGGAAAGAATCCATATGCCTAAAGAAGTGACGATCCCCTTAACGGTCATGTTCCGCTTCTTTCCAACTGTCTTTCAGGAGTCAGAAGCAATCAGTGACGCTATGAAAATGCGTGGGATTAAACTTGGAGGGAAAAAACCTTCAAAAATATTGGAGTATAAGCTGATCCCGATGATTACCTGCTCCGTGAAAATCGGTGAGGAACTTTCCGCTGCGGCAATTACCCGTGGCCTCGGCGCTCCTGTCAAACGCACAAACATTTGCCAGCTTAAATTCAATTTTGCCGATGTGGTGCTGATCTTGTTTTGTTGCTTTGTAGTGTTTTGGGCGATTGCTTCCCCGATAATTTCCGCAGGAGGGATTTTGCCATGATAGATTTTCAAAATGTTTCTTTTTCTTATGGTGAAGAATCCAGCGGCGGAGGGATTAGAAATGTCAATCTCACCATAAACACAGGAATTTGTTTTACTCACGGGAGAATCCGGCTGTGGGAAAACAACGATGACCCGTTTGGTAAACGGGCTGGTGCCTCATTATTACGAGGGCAATTTAGAGGGCGATGTCCTTCTGGACGGAAAAAGCGTATCAGATACGCCGCTTTATGACTTGGCTGCTATGGTGGGATCTGTATTCCAGAATCCCAAAAGTCAGTTTTTCAACGTGGATACGGATAGTGAATTAGCCTTTGCCTGTGAAAATTTAGGCTATCCTCAGGAGGATATCCTGAAAAGGATGGACAGGACAGTTTCCGATTATCATATTGAAGATTTGATGGGGCGAAGCGTGTTTGCTCTGTCCGGGGGCGAAAAGCAAAAAATAGCCTGTGCTTCATCAAGTGTATTGCTGCCGGGAATTATGGTCCTGGACGAACCATCTTCTAATTTGGATATGGCTGCTATTGATGACCTGCGGCAGGTCCTAAGCCTCTGGAAAAAGCAGGGCAAAACAATTCTGATCGCAGAACACCGCCTTTACTACCTTCACGATCTTGCAGATCGTGTGCTGTATGTAAAAGATGGGGAGATTGAACGGGAATACACGCCTGCTGAATTTGACAGCTTATCGGATGGCACTCGAAAAGAAATGGGGCTGCGGCCGTTTTCTCTCTCGAAGTTGAAGCCTGCGAATCAGTATCAGGCGCATACAGCTAAACAGATGGAATTTCAAAATTTCTGCTTTGCGTATAAAAAGCGGGAACCGGAAAGCCTCCATATTCCGAGTGCAGAACTGCCTGTTGGAGAAACGATTGCCATTATCGGTCTGAATGGCGCTGGAAAATCTACTCTGGCCCGCTGTATTTGCGGACTGGAAAAGAAGTGTGGCCTTTTGCAGGTTGACGGGAAAACCCTTGATTGGAAAGCCCGGCTCAAACATTGTTACATGGTAATGCAGGATACCAGCCATCAGCTATTTACCGAAAGCGTGATGGATGAAGTGCTTCTGAGCATGGACAACGAGGATGAAACTGTTGTGGATAAAATCCTTAAACAGTTTGATCTGCTGGAATATAAAGACAGGCACCCGCTTTCTCTTTCCGGCGGGCAAAAAAACAGCGGGTAGCGATTGCGTCTGCCATTGTGAGTAACCGGGAGATCATTGTGTTTGACGAACCAACCAGCGGGCTTGATCTCAAACATATGCGGGAAGTTGCGCGGAGTTTGAAGTCACTCGCGGATCAGGGCAAAACGCTTCTTGTTATTACGCATGATCCGGAGTTGGTGATGGCGGGATGTTCGTATGTAGTCCATATGGAAAAAGGGCAAATAAAAGAAAGCTATCCATTGGACGAATCCGGCAGCAAAAAGGTTTTGGATTTTTTCCGAATCCGCCAGTGAATTTTAGAAATTATGAATGTCAGGGCCGCCTTGACTGGACAGAAAGATAATGATAAGAGGCCGCTTTACTTTGGCGGCCTCTTGTTTTTGAAGCACAGACAGTACGGCTCAATATAAGGAGGCTTATGTTCAAAAAAATCTTTGAGTACGCAGGGCCATACATAGAAAAATATGTATGTGGCCACAGTGGTCGTACTGGTCAGCGTTCTTATGGGCGTCTTACCATTTGTGTTGGCTTATCAGGTCATTTCGCCATTGGTTATGGGCGATTCTGTTGAGACAGGATTTGTTTTATTGCGTGTTATAGGGGTTTTAATCTGTCTTATTTTGCAGGCGGTTTTGTATGGATGGGGATTATCAATGTCTCATAAAGCAGCATATAACACATTGTTCCGGCTGCGGGTATCTCTGCAAGAGAAGTTTGAGAAACTTCCCTTGGCATTGTGGAGGAAAAAGGGACAGGGACAATCAAAAAGCTGTTTGTCGATGATGTGGACAGCTTGGAATTGCTCCTTGCTCATTCAGTCCCGGAGGGTATCGCAAATTTACTGATTCCGCTGGTGATTTATGTTGCTATGTTTTGTGCGGACTGGAAACTGGCTCTTATGTCTTTGGCCTCTATCCCGATCAGCCTGCTCTCCATGGTCATTATGTACTCTGTTGGAATGAAGCGCATGGGCTCCCTACTATCAGTCTGCACAGAAAATGAACAACACGATCATTGAGTACATCAATGGTATGGAGGTTGTCAAGGTTTTCAACCGGGAGAGTGAATCTTACGAGAACTTCCGCAAGGATGTAACGGACTATCGGGATTATACCTTGGCATGGTATAAGGCCGCATGGCCCTGGATGGCGATATACGGAAGTCTGCTGCCCTGCACTGTTATTCTGACTTTGCCTCTTGGGGCATGGTTTGTTCTCTGTGGCATAAGCACTTTACCTGATTTGATTTTAGTCCTCTGCCTTTCCCTCAGCATTGGGATTCCTCTCCTGAAAGCACTGGGCTTTATGGAGACGATTCCGAATCTGAATTATAAGATCACGGCACTTGAACAGATGTTAAATGCGGCACCGCTGCAAGCTGCTGAGGATGATTTCCACGGACAGGATTTTAACATTTCTTACGATCATGTTTCCTTTGCGTATCAGACGACACAGCCTGGCCCGGATGGAAACCCGATAATAGCGGAAAACGAAGTCCTCCACGATATTACCTTTGTGGCAAAGGCAGGACAAAAAACTGCCCTGGTTGGTGAATCCGGCTCTGGAAAGAGTACCCTTGCAAAACTGTTGATCCACTACTATGACCCGCAGAAAGGGAGCATCTCTATCGGCGGGCAGAAGCTGTGCGACATGAGTTTGGAAGCTCTGAACAGCCGTATTTCCTATGTGGCGCAGGATCAGTACCTGTTCAACACTTCTTTGCTGGAGAATATCCGTCTTGGACGTTTGGATGCTACCGATGAGGAAGTAATGCAGGCGGCGAAGAAAGCCCAGTGCATGGAGTTTCTGGAGAAGCTGCCCCAAGGTATTCACTCCATGGCGGGCGATGCGGGCAAAATGCTCTCCGGCGGTCAGCGCCAGCGAATTTCCCTGGCGCGGGCAATATTGAAGGATGCCCCTATTGTAGTGCTTGACGAGGCCACCGCCTACGCTGATCCAGAAAATGAGGAAAAAATGGAGGCTGCTATTGCGGAGCTGGTGGAGGGAAAAACCTTGGTAGTTATCGCTCACAAACTTCCCGCTATAATGAACGCAGATCAAATATGCGTTATGGATCACGGAAAGATGGTGGCAACCGGAAAACATCAGGAGCTGATTCAAGCTTGCCCAGAATACCAAAAGTTGTGGAAAGCGGCTCAGGACAGCGCCGAGTGGAAAGTATCTACTGCAAAGGAGGGAAGATAAATGTTTGCATTGATTTCAAGAATCCTGAACCTCTCCGGGAGGTATAAAAGCCGTATTCAGGCTGCATTTCTATGTGCATTTGTCGAGTCCATTCTCTCCAAAATGCCGATCTTCATGGCGTTTATTGTCTTGGCCGGGTTTGCTGATAATACGCTGACTGGAAAGACCTGTCTGTTTGTCGGACTTGGATTGTTAGCCGTTGTAGTGGTTCAGACAGTGGTTCACTATTTGAGCGACCGTCTGCAAAGTGCCGCTGGATTTATGATCTTTGCTGATAAAAGGATGGAGTTGGGAAATCATTTAAGAAAAATGCCGATGGGTTATTTTACATCGGGGAATATTGGTAAAATCAGCTCTGTTCTCAGTACGGATATGGTATTCATTGAGGAAGTTTCTATGAGTACCATTGGCAACATGATGAGCTATATGCTGTCTACTTTGGTTTTAGCTGTTTTTATGTTCGTACTGGATTGGAGACTTGGGCTGATTGCGGTAATCATTACCTTGCTGGCATCGCTGGTTGCAAAATATATGAATAAGGTTTCCTTCAAGGAGGCTGTCGGGCGTCAAAACCAAAGCGAGAATTTGACGGATGCGGTCTTGTCTTTTGCTGAAGGAATTGGGGTTATCCAAAGTTACAATCTGCTCGGAGAAAAATCTGACGAATTAACGGAAAACTTCAAAAAATCAAGGGATGTCAATACGAAGTTTGAGCAGAAAATGACACCGTGGACCACTGGCTTAAACATTCTCTATGGCGTGGGCATTGCTGTTATCTTCGGTTTGTCCGTTTTTTACATCAGGAAGGCGTGCTCTCCCTGGCTTATCTTTTGGGCGTGCTGCTGTTTGTCTTTGATCTCTTTGGACCTCTGAAAGCTCTTTATGGAGAAGCAACCCGACTGACCGTGATGAATGCCGCATTAGACCGCATTGAAGCTGTTTTGGACGAGCCCGAGCTTCCCGATAACGGAAATCAACATATACCGTCAAAGGCACAGCCGGATCAGCCAGAAGTACAATTTAGTGATGTGGGCTTTGCCTATCAGGACAAGGAAGTCCTGCACAACATCAGCTTCTCTATGCAGAAGAATACCATGACCGCACTTGTGGGACCGTCTGGCGGTGGAAAATCCACGATTGCGAACCTTCTGGCGCGGCTGTGGGATGTGAAATCCGGCAAAGTGACAATCCGTGGTACAGATATTCGGGATGTACCTCTCGCTGAACTGATGGATCAGATCAGCATGGTATTCCAGCGCGTGTATCTGTTTCAGGACACCATTTACAACAATATCATCATGGGAAAGCCGGATGCCACGGAAGAAGAAGTCTATGAGGCTGCAAGAAAAGCCCGCTGCTATGATTTTATCATGGCGCTGCCAGATGGATTCCAGACAGTCATCGGTGAAGGCGGCGCTACTCTGTCCGGCGGCGAAAAGCAAAGAATCTCTATCGCCCGCTGTATTCTGAAAGATGCGCCCATCGTCATTTTGGATGAAGCTACTGCAAGTGTAGATACGGACAATGAAAGCTATATTCAGGAGGCAATCAATGAACTGGTAAAGGGTAAAACATTGCTTGTGATTGCACACCGCCTGAATACCATCCGTCAGGCAGATCAGATTTTGGTGATCTCCGATGGACGGATCAGCGAACAGGGAACCCATGACGAGCTTATGGCAAAAGCCGGGATTTATCAGGATTTTGTAAATATAAAAAGGCTTCCGGCTGGAGCCTTGCATAAAGGAGGAACCGATGAAGATTCATGCGTCCGGGGAGGATTATCTGGAGGCTGTGCTGATTCTTCAAAAGAAGCAGGGCATGCTGCTTTTTGTTTAGGAGGTATTGTTATGCGGCAACTTGATCAGGTGTGCGAAAGTCCTGATTCCGAGAGTATCCAGTGCGCTCTTGATTTTGAAAACACAATGAACAATCTGGAAACGCAGCTGTATTATCGCCACCTGCCGCCAAAAGAGGTGGCACTTCGCGTCATGGAAGCGGCCTGTAAATTCTATGATGCCGACTGGTGCGGTCTGATTCAGGTTGATCTCGACCTGAACCTGTGGAAGCCGTTCTGGTGGTACAACGACGGCCCGGAGGACAAAACCACCACCCTCACCAATGAATTTGAATCGGCTGAATTTCTGAATCGCTGGGTAGAAAAATGTGCGTAAAGGAAGCCCGATGGTGGTGCCGGACGCAGAAGAAGTCAAAGACACTTTCCCGGACGAGTATAGTTTGTACCAGCGTCTGGGCATCAAATCTGTGCTGGCAATTCCGTTGGAGCCGCGTCCGATTGCCCTGATTGCTGTGCGCAATCCTCAGCGGTACATCCATCAGACCAGTATGCTCAAGCTTCTGGCCTATGTGTTACTGGCAGCATACAACGATAAGCGAATGGCTGACAGTCTGAGCATGGCGTTCTCGCCAGAAAATATCAAGAGCAGTCATGATGTCTTCATCAGCTTGTTCGGAGAATTGAAAATCCACGCTTCCCACGGTGTCCTGCCGGAGTCTGAACTGAAATCTCCTAAAATCAGCCGTCTGCTGACCTTTATGCTGCTTTCCAATAAGAAAGCCCTTTCATCGTTGGAAATCGTACAGGAAATCTGGCCAGAAGAACTGGAGGATAAGGACGAACCCGGAAAAAGGTCAAACAGCTCGTTTACCGGCTGCGGCAAGCATTCAGCATTATCTCGGATGAGCAGCTGATTCTCTCCACGCCGTCTGGTTACCAGTTCAACCCTGATCTCAATATCACAACCGACTTCCAGATGTTCGATGAACTTTGCATTGCCGCTGCAAAAGCTACTTCTACCATAAATAAGGTGGGGTTACTCGAAAAAGCTGCATCGCTGTATCAGGGCAAGATTCTTTCTGCCGCTGCTGGCGAACATTGGCTGGTTCACTACTCAAACCGATACCACCTCGCATTTATGAGTACAGTTAATGAACTGCTGAAGCAGTTGATGGACTTCCACGCATACGATCTGCTCCATCGGGATGCTGCACTGGCTCTGACCATCGCGCCGGAAAACACAAAAGCCTATTATTGGCTTATTCGCTCGTACCAGAAGCAGCACATGGACGAGATGGCAGCGGGCGAGCTTGCGGCTGCGAAGCAAAAGCTGCCCGAAGATGAATACCAGAAACTACTCAACTCACTCAAACGATAAAATAACGTAGTTGCGTCATGCGACTTTCGTGTGACCTTCATACAACTTCTGTGTGACCTTATTTTTTCTAAAATCGTTCCATGTGACTTTCATAAGACCGTCATGTGACTTCTGTAAGACCCTCGTGTGCTATGATAACAAGGCAAGTCAAAGCTTTGTTGTCTGGCTGCGAGGGCTTTTTTTTTTGTCCTTTTTAGCCGGATAAACCGCTTTTGATCTGTAACGAAGAAAAATATATCGAAAGCCTGAGATGCATTAAAGGCTGAGGATACTCATATTGCTTTCCATCTACGGATGGAAAACAGTGTCTGTACCCTTTTCTTTAATGCGTCTTATTTTTTGCGCCAAAGAAAAGTTGGCATCCTGTCCAGCAGTAAAGTGTCCTCATCCTCCGCATCCAGCGGAAAGGACACTTCATGTTTCTTTTTTGCCCTTTTTTCGTGGCTGGAGCTGGCCGCAAAGTATCCCTAGAATCTCCAAAATTTCGACTTTTTACGATTTATCGAAAATTTGGAGGTTTACATGAAATTCAATAACGGCTCGGAACGTGTACGTCTGGAAAACAGGTGGAAGAAGCTTCGTATCCAGTACCGAGAAGCAGGAATGTCCGAAGATGCAATCCAGGCAATGTACCAGTTCGATTTGGATGTTCTCAATAGTGAACGTGCCTATGTTGATAATACTCAGCCGGTTTTTGCGACTGCGGATGATGAGGATTCTGTGGATTTCAAGCGGTACGAAAAGGCTATTACGGTCACTGACGTATATCACGAAACAAAAACCCGTTTTGCATGGGTCGGAGAAATCAAGAGTGAAAAGTTGCACATAGCATTAGAAAATCTTTCGGAAGATGACCTCGCACTCTTGTCGCTGTACATTTTTGAAGGGTTCGACACCGTTGAAATTTCTAAAGTTTATGGTACATCAAAGCAGAATATAAGTAAGAAAATTAGGAGAATTTCTAAATTTATCAAAGAATTTCAAAACGGGGTTGTCTGAGAGGCTTTCTCGATGGCTCGTAAGTGAGGGGACAATTCAGACGGCTCTCGCCGTTGGTGATATGTCCACACTCACGGACCTTGAAAGCTGAATAGTTCAATCATCTGGTACTTCAAGATAATGATACTTCTGTTCAACGCAGCCCGGTCAGAGTTAGGCGGGGTGGCTGAGATGCCAATGGTGCGGTACAAGCCCGCCGCCGGATGATTCCCCACTCTCAGGGAGCCGAGGGCGAATATGAGAGACCTAAACATATTTTATCAGGAGCAGCCGACTTCGACTGCTCCTGTTCTTTACATAACTACCCGCTTATTTTTAATTACACATAGGAGGTAAGCCTATGGATGAACAGAATCCTACCATCAAGGAGCGTCAGATCTACCATGAGATGAAGCTGACCCCTGCGATGGTCAAGTCCATCCGTACCCTCTGCGGTGTCTGCCTCCGGCACTACGTTGAAACCAAGGCGTTCAAGATCGCCATTGTGCCGAACAAGGACAGATGCATGGAAACCTGCACGGTCTGCCAGACCCGGCGTGGCTACGACTACGTTGTCATGCCGCGCTGAATCCGGTTTTCATTCGCCCGCAGGGATGCGATAGAATCTCTAAAATCAATTACCACCATGAATTGAGCAAAAGCCCACTGCCGAAAATGCGGTGGGCTTTTGCATATCAGAATGGAGGTTCGCATTTGGAATCGAATTGGAAGTTCCAACGCGGAGACATCTATTTTGTAAAACTGGAGGCAGGCGTTGGCTCCGAACAAAACGGTGCCCGTCCAGCAGTCATTCTTCAAAATGATGTCGGCAACATCTACTCTCCGACTTTGATTGTTGCGGCTTTGACAAGTAAGACAGATAAGAAAGTAACGCAGGCAACCCATTGTCAGGTAGAAGAAGATGGCCTGAAGCCGTCCATTGTTCAGGCAGAACAGATTTTCACCATTGATAAAAGCCGTGTCCTGAAGTTTGTCGGACACCTTTCCCCGGAGAATATGCGCCGGGTCGATGATGCTGTGAAGATCAGTCTTGCTCTGAATCCAATGGGCAGCATTCAAAAGCTCAAACCGATCATCCGCTCTCAGGCGGCTTACGCGCCTCCTGAAGTGGTGGATGGAAAGCCACCCATCTATCCCTACACACCAATCAAATCATCCTTTGAGGACGCTGGGAGTGTGGAGGAGATGATGATGTACACCGAACTGCAATCCGCTGTTCATGCCATGATTCAGCGGCTCGAATACAGCTTTACCTTTAATCCCACCTTGCTCACCATCCCGAAGCGTAAGCAGCAGGTCGCTGAGATTCTGGAAGAAGTTGAAAAATACATCTGGCGAATCAAGGAGGAAATGAGATGCGCCTGAAAAACACTGCGGATAACTTCTCCGCTTCCTTTCATATCACACCGCCGTACCAGATGGTGGTCATTCACAGCAGTAAGCTGATCTACCCTCGTGAGCTGTACCAGCGGGGCATCCAGCGCAAGCGCGTTGAGTTGATTGCCAAAGACTTTAACGAATATACGGCGAACGAGCCGAAGGTCAGCTTCCGCAATGGCCGGTATTATGTAACGGACGGCCAGCACACCATTGAAGCGCGTATCCTGCGCAACGGCGGCAAAGAGCACCTCCCGATTCTGTGTAAGATCTACACTGGTCTGACGATGCAGCAGGAAGCTCTGTTCTTCGCAGAGCAGAACGGTCACGCCGCACCTCTGACGGCGGGCATCAAGCTCCGTGCCAAGGTCGTGGGAGAGGATGCGCCCTCCATGGCATTCCTCGCAGCCACCAATCGGGTGGGTCTGGACTTCAACTACGACAGCTTGCAGTTGAGCGACTACCGCATCAGCTGCGTGGGCACCGCACTCAAGCTGTACAACCAGATGGGCGAGAAAATCTACTGCGAGGCCCTGCGGCTGATCGTGGCTGCGTGGGACGGCAAGCCTGATTCGTTCCGTGCAGCTGTCCTGCGGGGTATGATGCACTTTGTGGAACTGTATCACGGCGAGTTCAGCGAGGAACGGCTGGTTCGTGCTCTGCGCATCACCCCATGGAGATTTATCGCAGCGGCATGGACAATCCTGCCAAACTGCCCGGATGGAAGAAATATGTTTTCCCCATCTACATGGCCTACAACGGCAAGTGCCGCAAGGATGCCCTGCCGATGAAATTCTGATAAATCAAAGGAAAGGGCACTACGATGATTGACAAGTTTTCTCAGGTCGCAGAGAACCTTCCTGCGGCTGACCGTGATGCCGACCAGCAATATCATGTAATCAACGGTTATCCTGTCGTTTTTAGCTTTTCCAAGGAACCCAACCCGGAAGCGTTTGAGCGCATTCGGAACATCCTGCTTGCCACCAGCTACACGAAGAAGGTAGGTTGACATCATGGACGAATGCAGAACCAAACGCTATACTGAGTGCGGGTGATGGGCGGTGCTACAAGCTGAACCATTGCCGGACGTTCTTTGACAACGGAATAAAGTCTGTCCCCACTTTTTTTGTTATGAAAGTGAGGAATTTGTAATGACAGGAAATAACAATCGCGTGTGCTGCTTGTACCGCGTTTCCACCGATAAGCAGGTGGATTTCAACTCTAACCATGAAGCTGACCTGCCCATGCAGCGAAAGGCTTGCCACAAATTCGCTGAGTCGAAGGGCTGGGTCATCGTCCATGAAGAACAGGAAGAAGGCGTGTCCGGCCACAAAGTCCGGGCCGCCGCCCGCGACAAGCTGCAAATCATCAAGGACTATGCACGGAGGGGCAAGTTTGATATTCTGCTGGTGTTTATGTTCGACCGTATCGGTCGTATCGCAGATGAAACGCCCTTTGTTGTGGAATGGTTTGTACGGAACGGCATCCGGGTATGGAGTACCCAAGAGGGTGAGCAGCGTTTCGACAACCACACTGACAAACTCCTGAACTACATCCGATTCTGGCAGGCGGACGGAGAAAGCGAAAAGACTTCCGTCCGTACCCGCACCAGTCTGCGCCAGCTTGTAGAAGAAGGTCACTTCAAGGGCGGAAATGCGCCTTATGGCTATGACCTTGTACGGAGTGGGCGTATCAACAAGCGCAAGCATGAACTCTACGAACTGCACATCAACGAGCAGGAAGCTGCCGTAGTGCGGATCGTCTTTGACAAATATGTGTATGAGGGCTACGGCCCGCAGCACATTGCTACCTATCTGAACAATTCTGGCTATCGCGCAAGGTCTGGAAAGTGCTGGCACCCATCCAGTATTCGGGGGATGGTACAAAACCTGACCTACACCGGCGTTCTCCGCTGCGGGGATGCACGGTCAGAATTGATGCCGGATTTGCAGATTGTCCCGCAGGAACAGTTTGAAAACGCACAGCGCATTCGGAATGAACGTTCTGTACGCTCAACTGCGGAAGCCGAAAATCGCCTTCCTTTGAACATCCATGGGAAGTCGCTGCTTGCCGGCAACGCTTACTGCGGACACTGCGGTGCAAAGCTGGAACTGACCAGCAGCCGTAAATGGCGAAAAATGGCAGATGGTTCGTTAGACGATACGCTGCGTATTCGCTATACCTGTTACGGAAAGCTCCGCAAGCAGACCAACTGCACCGGGCAGACGGGATATACGGTCCACATTCTGGATGAGATCATTGATAAGGCGGTGCGCCAGATTTTTTCCAAAATGAGGGGTATCCCGAAAGAGCAGATCGTTACAAAACGCTACGAAAAAGAAACTACGGAGCGCAAAAACCATCTGCAAGACCTGCAAACGCAGCGAGACAAGGCCGAGAAAAAGACCTGCTTTCTCTGAAAGCCGAAATTTTAGCCTGCATCAAAGGCGAAAGTGTGTTGCCGAGAGAAACCCTTGCCGAAATGATTACAGAGCAAGAAGAGAAACTCAAGGAACTGGAAGACCTTTGTGAATCTGCCAGTGAGGAACTGGAGAGAACAGCAGAGCTGATGGATAAAGTGTCGAGGCTCTATGATGAGCTGATTTCCTATGCTGACCTGTACGACAGTGCCAACTTTGAAGCGAAGAAGATGGTTGTCAACCAGCTGATCCGCAGGGTAGACGTTTATCGTGGCTATCAGATCAACATCTCGTTTAACTTCGATCTCACTCCTTACATTGAGGGGAGTGATACGTCCGCCTGCAAAACAGTCGGGCATCGAACAAGCATTTTCAGAAACAACGAAACAGCAAGAATTGGGGGTTGCCGTCCATGAGACCGATGGAGCCGCTGCCCAGGGTGTAGATAGCGGACAGGCCGCCCAGGATCTGCATGCCAGCATTCAGAGCGCCAACAGCAAAGCCCCAGTTGCCGCCGAAGGTGTTGTAGCCCTTGTTGTAAGCCTTATCCAGATTCTTAACAGAGAAGCCGATCACATCGCCGGGAACGTAGTTGCCATCGAACAGCTGGCCCAGAATGTCGTTGGTGTACTTAGCCAGGAAAGAGTTGCCAACGATCTTGATCACGTTGCCAGAGACATTCTGCCAGTTAGCAGTGGTCATAGCAGGAGCCAGGACATCAACCAGGCTACCACCAACAACGTAGGTCATCTCGTTTTCTGCAACAGCAGAGAAGTTTGCAGGCATCATCATAATGAATTTCTCCCTTCAAATTTAGAAAGATATTTGCAAGCCATTTGTTTGGCTTACGTCCCTTACTAGGATGGCAATAATATACCACACTTTCCAGAAATGTTCAAGTACTTTTTTGAAAAATGTGAAAAATGTGATAGACTGTGAAAATCCGGTCTCAAAATTCTTACAGAAGCCGCTTTTTTGCACACAGCGACATGGTTTTTTGCGGAATTGGAAGATACTGGAATTTGAAAGGGATCGTGTATGAAAACCGTGATCTATCTGGACGAACTGCTGCTGACGAACTTTCTGGCCGCAGCAGCGCTGCTTTTGGGCGCAGGGCTTTTGTGTGCGCGGCAGTGCAGCGGTCTGCGGCTGATGGCGGGCAGTGCGGCAGCGGCAGCAGCTTCGCTGGGCATTCTGCTGCCGGAGCTGCCCGGCCCTGCAGCTTTCCTTTATAAGGTGTTCACCTGCTGTGCTGCTGTAGCTGCGGCTTACGGTGTGCCGGGCCTGCGCAATTTTGTGCAGCTGTGTATGTGGTATCTGCTGCTGAACCTGCTGCTGTGCGGAGCCGTGCTGCTGCCCGGAGTGCAAAGCGCAAATCTCTGCGTCTATCTGCCGCTGTCTCCGGGCCGGCTGCTGCTGTGCTGCGGTGCAGTGCTTGCCGTGCTGCGCGGCGTACTGTTCTGCTTTGGCCGTGCAGGCACCCGCTGCTTTGCCGCTGTGCTGGAGCTGGAAGGTGCAGTCCTCTCCGTACAGGCTTTCTGCGACACCGGCTTCTCAGTGCAGGACCCGCTGACCGGGCAGGCAGTGGTTCTGGTCTATTACCCTGCCGTGCGCAGCGCCCTGCCGCAGGAGCTGCGCACATTTCTGGACCGTTATTTTGCCTGTGGCACGGCACCGCCGCCGGAGCTGCGGGTGCGGCTGGTGCCCTGCACCACCATTGCCGGGCACTGTGTGCTGCCTGCCGTTCCGGCCAAGGCCCTGCGCACCAGCAAAGGCAGTGCAGCGGGCATTCTGGCCGCATTCTGCCGCCCGGAAACACAGCAGCCATGGACAGCTCTGCTTGGCAGCGAACTGGCCGTACAGCTGGGCATCCGCTGAGAAGCGCTTGATGCGATCGATACTTATAGATGTACAGGAGGGGTATTCATGTTTCATGTTCTGCACCGGTTCTGGCGTTGGCTCCTTGCACGGCTGGGCTATTGCGGCGGCGCACATTTTCTGGCGGGCGCGCCCAGCCTGCCCCCGCCCCTGACCCCGGAAGAGGAAAAAGCCCTGCTGGCCCGTATGGCTGCAGGCGATGCCGCTGCCCGGGACGACCTGATCACCCACAACCTGCGGCTGGTGGTGTACCTTGCCAAAAAGTACGAAAGCAGCGGTGTGCCTGCCGAGGACATGATCAGCATTGGCACCATCGGGCTCATCAAGGCCGTGAACACCTTCACGCCCGAGCGGAACATCAAGCTGGCCACCTACGCCAGCCGCTGCATCGGCAATGAAATTCTGATGTACTTACGCAAAAGCTCCAACCGCCGTCAGGAAGCCAGCATCGACGAACCGCTGAACGTGGATGGCGACGGCAACGAGCTGCTGCTTTCGGATGTGCTGGGCAGCGACGAGAACCAGATCAGCCAGCGGCTGGAGCAAGATGCGGAGCGCGCCGTTCTTCGCCGGGCCGTGGACAGCCTGTCCCCGCGGGAACGGCAGATCATGGAGCTGCGCTTTGGTCTGGCGGACGGCATTGAGCGCACCCAGAAGGAGGCCGCCGACGCACTGGGCATCAGCCAAAGCTACATTTCCCGGCTGGAAAAACGAATCATCCATACCTTAAAAGTACAATTGGAAAACGAATAACGGCTCCCAGTTTTTCCCGTGCATAGTGCTTTGCCCGCAGGGCCATACTCCCGGTGAGAACAAAAACAGACCGGGGGCGTTTGGATGTACAACAAAGTGGAGCTGTGCGGCATGAACACTGCAAAGCTGCCTGTGCTGACCGAAGCCGAAAAGCGGGAACTGCTGGCCCGCGCCCACGCCGGTGATGCAGCAGCCCGGGAACAAATGGTGGAAGGCAACCTGCGGCTGGTGCTCAGCGTCGTGCAGCGCTTTTCGCAGCGGGGCGAGAACATGGACGACCTCTTTCAGGTGGGGTGCATCGGCCTCATCAAGGCCATCGACAACTTCGACCCTGCCCAGCAGGTGCGGTTTTCCACCTACGGGGTGCCGATGATCATCGGCGAGATACGGCGCTTCCTGCGGGACAACAACGCCCTGCGGGTGAGCCGCAGCCTCCGGGACACGGCCTACCGGGCCATGCAGTCCCGCGAGGAGCTGGAAAAGCAGCTGGGCCGGGAGCCGACCGTGGAGGAGATCGCCCAGAAGGCCGGGCTGTCTCGCCGGGAAGTGGCGGCGGCTCTGGAATCGGTGGTGGAGCCCATCAGCCTCGAGGAGCCGGTCTATACCGATGGCGGGGACGCCATGTATGTGATTGACCAGGTGCGCGACCCGGATGGCGAGGACAGCTGGATCAGCGGGCTGCAGTTCCGCCAGACGGTGGCCGGGCTGACCCCGCGCGAGAAGCAGATCATGGAGCTGCGCTATCTCAAGGGCAAGACCCAGATGGAGGTGGCAAAGGAAATCGGCATCAGTCAGGCACAGGTCAGCCGGCTGGAAAAGGCCGCACTGGGGCAGTTCCGCACCCGGGACTGAACCTAAAAAAGGCGGCACAGCTTCCGTTTTGTTCGGAAGTGTGCCGTCTTTTATCTGCGGCTGTATTTGCGCCGGGTGGCCGCACCGCCGCGCAGATGCCGCTCTGCCTTATTGCAGGCCAGAACCGCACGCACCTGCCGGAACAGCTCCGGCTGCAGCGTCCGCAGCCGCACCGCCACGTCCTTGTGGACGGTGGATTTGCTGCACCCGAACACCGCTGCCGCCGCACGCACTGTGGCCCGGTTGGCCGCGATATATTCGCCCAGCTGTACCGCCCTCTGTTCGGGGTCTCCCTTCATATCCAGACTCCTCCCATTGTGAACTTATGGTACAGCCTATGCACAGGCCGGGGCAGATATGTTCCGCCGGGGCTTGACTTTTGCGCCGGACGCGCTATACTTTTGCATGGACATAAAAACAGGGGTGCCGAAAGGCTGAGATCCGCGTTTTGCGGAGTACCCTTTTACCTGACCGGACAATGCCGGCGTGGGAGTTTGCAGAACTGTCCGTTCTTTCACAAACCCCGTGCGCCTGCTGGAAAGCGGGCGCATTTTGTTTTTGTGTACTATCGTTCTGAGAAGAGGAATCCCTATGACCAAAACCTATTCCAAGACCCGCATTCTGGTGGAGGGTGCACTGATGATCGCTCTGTCCACCGTTTTGAGCATGATCCAGATCCCGCTCATGCCCCACGGCGGTTCCATCACCCTGTTCAGCATGGTGCCCATTCTGGTAATGAGCTACCGCCACGGCGCAAAGTGGGGCGTCATGACCGCTTTCGTCAACAGCCTGATCCAGCTTGTGCAGGGCCTTGGCAATCTGGCATACTGCCAGACCCTCACGGCACAGGTGGGCTGCGTGCTGCTAGACTACCTTCTGGCCTTCACGGTGCTGGGCTTTGCCTGCCTGATCGCAAAGCCGTTCCGCAGCCGCACCGTGGGTGTCGGTGTCAGCGCCTTTGTGGTGTGCCTGCTGCGCTTTTTGTGCAGCTTTCTGTCCGGTTACATCGTCTGGAAGGACTACGACTACGCTTTCAGCTGGATGACCGAGATCGGCTTTCCCGGCATCTCCAACATGAGCGTGGACGGTCTGTGCTGGCTGTACAGCGCCGTGTACAACGCCACCTACATGCTGCCTGAAGCCATCCTGACCACCGTCCTTGTGGTGATCCTGATCCGTGTCGCCCCGCAGATCTTCGACCGGCAGAACGCCAGAGCGTAAGTTTTTTCGCGATCATTTTTCCCGCCGGGAAGAGCATTTCCCCGGCGGGAATTTTTTTTGCAGAAAATCCCAAAAAGCTGTTGACAAT
>VOFD01001362.1_pt1 | contig 33067 bp, 39 predicted proteins | sample 5384101 | NCBI WGS metagenome assembly VOFD01 (sample SAMN12384723, study PRJNA508395) | human gut metagenome | isolation source: healthy gut C | host: Homo sapiens
ATGGACATGGAGACAGGAGCGCTCCGGCATTTCTCGAAGCATCTGGTCGACCCGGGCAGCGGACTTTCGCTGCAGGAGCCCGCCGCCGCACTCCTTCTCCTTCAATTCTCCGGAAGGCTACTGCCCGCACTGCAAGGGACTCGGGACCGTGGTGGACGTGAACATCGACGCGATCATGCCCGACCGCGACGTCTCGATAGCCGACGGCGGCATAGTCCCTCTCGGACGCATGCGCGACGGTAAGAAGTTCGAGATACTGCGCTCCATGTCGCGCAAGCACGGCTTCTCGCTGTACGAACCCATAGCCGCGCTGCCCGACGACGCCGTCTCGCTGGTTATCTACGGCTCCGACGAGTTCTTCCGCATAGGAGAGGGCGCCTCGTCCGAGATGGTCAACTGGCCCGGCGTCGTGGGCGACATAGAGGACAAGGTGGTCTGCCCCGTCTGCCACGGCACCCGCCTGAACGAGAACGCCCGCTGCTTCCGTATCGACGGCAAGGACATCTCGGAGGTCAGCGCGATGGAGATTTCCGAACTCTCCGCCTGGCTCGACAGCCTGCCTTCCCGCCTTGACTCCCGTCAGAACGCGATAGCGCGCGACATCATACGCGAACTCCGCGACAGGGTGCGCTTCCTGCTCGACGTGGGGCTCGACTACCTGAGCCTCGACCGTCCGTCGGCCACGCTCTCCGGCGGTGAGGGGCAGCGCATCAGGCTGGCGACGCAGATAGGCTCCAAGCTCGTGAACGTGATCTACATACTCGACGAGCCGAGCATCGGGCTCCATCAGAGAGACAACCTGAAGCTGATCGCCTCGCTCAAGAGGCTGCGCGACGAGCACAACACCGTGATAGTGGTGGAGCACGACGAGGAGACCATCAGGTCGGCGGACTGGATAGTTGACGTGGGCCCGGGAGCCGGCGAGAACGGCGGCAGGATCTGCTACAGCGGGCCTCCGAGGCCGATCGTGAACAACGTGACCCCGTCCGTGAGAGCGGCCGGCAACGGAAAGACGCTGGTGCTGCGCGGCGCACGCGGCAACAATCTGAAGAACATCGACGTGAGCTTCCCTCTCGGAACTCTCATCGGCATATCCGGGGTCAGCGGCTCCGGCAAGTCCACCGCTGATCAACGAGACGCTGATGCCCATACTCAAGGGCAGGTTCTACCGTCTCAAGGCCAGGCCCCTCCCGTATTCGTCGATAGAGGGAGTGGAGAATATAGACAAGGTCATAGAGATAGACCAGAGCCCCATCGGCCGCTCGCCGCGCTCGAACCCGGCGACCTTCACCGGGGTGTTCGGCGACATACGCGCGCTCTTCGAGGACACCCCCGACGCAAAGGTGCGCGGCTTCAAGGCCGGGCGCTTTTCCTTCAACGTGGCGGGCGGCCGCTGCGAGGAGTGCAAGGGTGCGGGGATCAAGGTCATAGAGATGAACTTCCTGCCTTCGGTCAATGTCGTGTGCGACCAGTGCCGCGGGCGCCGCTACAATGAGGCCACGCTGGCGGTGAAATACAAGGGGGAAGAACATCTCCGAAGTGCTCGACATGTCCGTATCGGAGGCCTACGAGTTCTTCAGGTCGCATCCCAAGATCGCCCCCAAGCTCAAGGCCCTCGTGGACGTCGGCCTGGGCTACGTGCGTCTCGGCCAGTCTTCGGTGACGCTTTCGGAGGTGAGAGCCAGAGGATGAAGCTGGCTGCGGAGCTGTTCCGCAAGGCCACGGGCAATACGCTCTACATGCTCGACGAGCCCACCACCGGACTGCATTTCGAGGACATCAAGGTGCTGATGGGGGTGCTCCGCAGGCTAGTGGACCAGGGCAACACGGTGGTAGTCATAGAGCACAACCTCGACGTGCTCAAGTCGGCCGACTACATCATCGACATGGGCCCGGGAGGCGGCAATGCGGGCGGCAGGATAATTGCATGCGGAACGCCGGAACAGGTGGCGTCGGACCCCGACTCAGTGACAGGTAAATATCTAAAGGAAGTCTTATGAACAAGATTGAAGCCGCGAGGCAGGAATACGCCGACTGGTGTCAGGCGATAGGAATCGACACCATCGAGAAGCTCAACGAGACCATCGTCGACGGGGAGGCCATCGACCTGATCAACCTGTGCGAGGCGCGCCAGGAGCGCAAGTACGCGCAGGCGGCCGACCAGATATTCTGGAACCGCCGCAGGTGTCCCATCGTGATGATGTCCGGCCCGTCGTCGAGCGGCAAGACGAGTTCGTCGCTGCGCATCGCCCAGCAGGCCAGGGTGCTCGGGCTGAACCCCAAGGTCATCGAACTGGACAACTATTTCGTGAACCGCGACGACACTCCTCTCGACGAGAACGGACAGCGTGATTTCGAGGCGCTGGAGCGCCATGGACATCAAGTTCCTGAATGAACAGCTGGATGAGCTGCTTGCCGGGAAGGAGGTGAAGCTGCCCAAGTTCGACTTCGTGGCCGGAGTCCGGGTCTTCACCGGCGAGACCATGAAGCTGCAGCCCAACGACATTCTGTTCATGGAGGGCATCCACGCCCTGAATCCGGCGCTGACTCCCGAAGTGCCTCAGGACAAGATATTCCGCATCTATATTTCCGCGCTTTCGTCCCTGCCCGGAGGCCGCAAGGAGCACAACTCCACTACGGACAAGCGTCTGCTGCGCCGCATAGTGCGCGACAACCGCACCCGCGGCATCTCTCCTGAGGAGAACATCCTGCGCTGGCCCTCGGTGCGCCGCGGCGAGGAGAAGTACATCTATCCTTTTGAGGAGAACGCCAACGTGGTGTTCAATTCCTCCACTCTCTACGACATGCCCCTGCTGAAGTATTATGCCGAGCCGCTTCTGTGCGGCATCAGCGTGTCTTCTCCTGCCTACGAAAAGGCGCAGGAGCTGCTCGACTTCATGAAGGACATCCTGCCGCTGCGGCCGGTGGAGATAGCGGCGATTCCTCCGACTTCGATCATGAGGGAGTTCATAGGGGGACAGACATTGTAGCCCTCGGCTACAATGTCTCAGCTTTGTTCATTGACAACGGTTGGCTCGACTTCCGCTGCCGTTGCAGTCGCCGGCTTCGCTGCGTCGATTCCCGGGACGAATCTCGCTGCCGCTGCGCGCGGGCCGCTGGTGCGGCCTGGGTGCCGGGAGGCTGCAAGATCTGATCTGTAATCCGTTTGCGGCTGATTTTCAATTTGCCGCCTTCATGTTCAGCTCAGATTTGCAATCTGACATCTGTTTGTTCCGGCGCGGCGGGAAGCCGTTGACGCCGGGAGGCGATTGACGTGGAAAAGCCTCTTGCATACGGCCTCCCGCCGCAGCATCCCGACTTTCACGATTCTGTATGAAAGAAAATTTCGTCCATGCGGGTTGCATGTTCATTAGTGGTCAAAGATGCTGATCGATGTCGATTATCTGTTCCATCGAAACTGGAATCGGCGCGGACAAATGGGAATAATTGAAAACAGCCTCCCGCATCGACCCGAATTCACCAAAGCGGCCCCGCAAGCCATACTGCCGAGTAGGGGCGCGGTGGACAATCCGGGCGATGAAATCAGTCGGCCGAAGTTGCGAAGCCGCCATGTCCCGGCGGATGAAATTACCTGGGAGCGGTATGTTTGAGAAATGCCCTTCCAGGCCTATGGGAAACCGTTTTCTGAACATATGCTCCCAGGTCGGACAAAAAGAAAGCCGACTTGGGAGCATTGTACGAGTTTAAAGAGTTGATTGATAATCCGTTCTGAAAGATGGCGCTCCCAAATCGGTGGTTTTGCGGCTATTTGGGTGCAATATGTTCCGGATAATCGGTCATACAGGCCGCTGCAGGGTCAATTTTGCAAAACATGCCGCTCCCAAGTTTTCCGTCCGCCGCAGTCATCCTTCGCCGCCAGCATCACTTCGCTATGGACGGCGCAACCATTTCCGTCGCACCATCCACCAGCCATCTCCGCCCAGGCCCGTCCGACGCATCCGGCCATGGAAGGAGTTTTACCGTTCGGCCGATTTCGCAAAACAGCCACGGCAAGTCGGACGCAACAGGTTACTCTCAACAGATTCAATTCTGCGTCTGTCAGGACTCGGGGTGTATGATGATCGGAGGGCGGTCGGGGTCGTAGTCTTCCTCGGGTTCGTTGAACGGTTCCAGGAAAGGATTGCCCGTGCGTTCGTCGGCTATGCTTGAGGGGGCCCGTGACCGGGATATATCCGGATGTCGCCGTCGAGCGGCATCAGCTTCTCCATGATCGAGCGTATCTCGTCGTCGTATTCGCCGTAGCTGAGGTCGGTGCGCCCGATGGCTCCGGCGGAAACAGGGTGTCTCCGGAGAACATCGTCTTTCGTCGCGCATCAGCCAGCAGATACCGCCCGGGGTATGTCCCGGAGTGGCTATGGTCAGCCCGGCGAATTTCAGCCCCGCGGCGCTGATCCACGATGTCCCCGTCCTTTTTTTGACGGATGTCGTCCGACGACCTTCCTGTCGTGCGTTCATGTAGGAAGCCGTTCCCAGAGCCTGCCCAGCGATGCCTCGGGATCGTCCAGGGATTTTCCTGTCCGCCAGAAGAAGTCCGTTCATGTACACGGGAATCCACCACGAATTTTTCCGCAGCGCCGCCTCCCGAAGATATGGTCGAAATGTTCCTGTTGTGTTGGTCAGCAGCACGCCTACATGCTGCTCTACAATCTAATGATGTCCATGGTCAGGCCGCCCGACCTGCTGATCTACCTGCGGGCGTCGGTCCCGCATCTCGTGGAAGGCATACGGAAGCGCGGCCGCGATTACGAGCAGAGCATCAGCCTGGAGTATCTCGGAGGCCTGAACCGTCGCTACGAGGAATGGATAGCCTCGTATGAGGGGAATCTGCTGATCATCGACGCCGACGGCCTGGATTTTGAGAACAATCCCGACGATTTCGAGGCCGTGACCGACAAGATTGACTCCCGATTGTTCGGACTCTTCAAATAATTCGTATCTTTAGAAGTTGTTTCAGATATGCACGTAGCGATAGCAGGAAATATAGGCAGCGGCAAGACGACCCTGACCAGGCTTCTGGCCGCGCATTACGGCTGGACGCCCAAGTATGAATCGGTAGACTTCAACCCCTATCTCGCCGACTTCTATCAGGACATGGCGCGGTGGTCGTTCAACCTCCAGGTCTATTTCCTCAACAAGAGATTCAAGGATGTGGTGGAGATATCCCGCTCCGACGAGGTCATAATCCAGGACCGCACCATTTACGAGGACGCCCGCATCTTCGCGCCCAACCTCCACGACATGGGCCTGATGAGCAGCAGGGACTTCGAGAACTACTCCGACCTCTTCGACCTCATGATGTCGCTCGTGGGCAATCCCGACCTGCTGATCTACCTCAGGTCCTCCATCCCCAACCTCATCGCCCAGATCCAGAAGCGCGGCCGCGACTATGAGAAGACCATACGCATCGACTACCTGACCGGGCTCAACGAGAAATACGAGAAGTGGATATCCGACTACACGGGAAGCTCCTGGTCATCGACGCCGACAAGATCAAGTTCGGCGACAGGCCGGAGGACTTCGAGAAGGTCACCGACATGATCGACGCCGAACTGTACGGACTTTTCCCGGCGGCCGGCGATTAGAGACCGCAGACACACACTAAACCGATAACCGAATATGGACAACAAGAGACCGACCATCATCGACTTCGTCGAGAAATACACCTCCGTCTACGCCGACAAGACCTTCCTCAGGGAAAAAGTCGACGGCAAGTGGACCGAGACCTCGTTCAGGCAGACCAGGGACGAGGGGCCGCATACTCGCGGCCGGATTCATGTCCCTGGGGCTGCAGAAAGGGGAGAAGGTGGCCATGATATCCGAAGGCCGCAACCAGTGGATATTCACCGAGCTCGGCATACTCTACGCCGGTGCCGTCAACGTCCCCCTGTCGTTCAAGCTCGAGTCCGACCAGGACCTGCTTTTCCGCATCAACCACTCCGACTCCCGTTTCATCGTGGCCTCGCAGAGCCAGATCGAGAAGGTGCGCAGGGTCATCGGCCGCTGCCCCGGAGTCGAGAAGGTCATCGTGATGGACAGGATTCCTCTCCAGGAGAACGAAATATACCTGGATGAGGTGCGCGAGGCCGGACTCAAGTTCGCCGCGGCGTATCCCGACCAGCTGGAGCAGCGCATCGCTTCCGTGAAGCCCGACGACTACGCCAACATAAGCTACACCTCCGGGAACCACCGCCGACCCCAAGGGGCATACTGCTCACCCACCGCAACTACACGGCCAACGTCGAGCAGGCCCGCTCGGTCATAGGAGTGGACGAAGGCTCCGTGATGCTTATCATCCTGCCCCTGGACCACTGCTTCGCCCATGTGGCCGGCTTCTATGTGATGATGAGCTACGGCGGAAGCATAGCCACCGTGCCCTGCGGCAAGAGCACCGTGTCGCTCCTGAAGAACATTCCCGTCGCGATCAGCGAGGTGCGCCCGCACGTGATGCTCTCGGTGCCCACGCTGTCGAAAAGAACTTCAAGAAGAACTTCGAGAAAGCCATAAGGCAGAAGGGGAGCTTTCGTGGAATGGCTCTACGAGTTCGGCCTCAGGCAGGCCATAGCATACAACAGGGAATACTACAACGCCGGCAAGCCCGCCCTGAAGCAGTTCTGGCGCAAGCCTCTCATCTCGCTGGGCGACAAGCTCGTGTTCTCCAAGATACGCGCGAACTTCGGCGGCCGCATGCAGTTCTTCGTCGGCGGAGGCGCGCTGCTCGACATAGAGCTGCAGAAATATTTCAACGCGATCGGCATGCCCATCTTCCAGGGCTACGGCCTGTCCGAGGCGACTCCCGTCATCTGCGCGAACTCCGCCGGCTACACGCGCGCTTCGGCTCGTCGTCGGTCGTACCGTCGAGCCCATGGACATCAAGATATGTGACGAGGAGGGCAATTCCCTGCCCGCGGGTGAGACCGGAGAGATAGTCATAAGGGGCGAGAACGTAATGGCCGGATACTGGAAGAACCCCGAGGCTACGGCCAAGACCATCGTCGACGGCTGGCTCCATACGGGCGACCGCGGCTATCTCTGCCAAGGAGGACCCCGCTTCCTCTATGTCACCGGCCGCTTCAAGAGCCTGCTCATCGCCTCCGACGGCGAGAAATATTCTCCCGAGGGCTATGAGGACAGCCTCGCCGACGGTTCGCGTACATCGAGGCTTCGGTGCTCTACAACAACCAGAGCCCCTATACCGTGGTCCTCGTGATTCCCGACAAGGCCGCGTTGGCCGAGGCGGTGAAGAAGGAGGGCGAAGGCCTCGACCCCGCATCCGAGGAAGGACGCAGGGCCATGCTCAGGATAATACAGGGGAGGTCGACTCCTACCGTCCCGGCGGAAAGCATGCGGGCCTCTTCCCCGAGAAGTGGCTGCCCGCGGCTGTCATCGTGGGCGACACTCCTTTCACGGAGCAGAACGGAATGCTTAACACCACCATGAAGATGGTGCGCGGCAAGGTGGAGAAGTTCTATGCCGCAAGGATAGAGTACGCGATGACCCCCGAAGGCAAGCAGCTTTTCAACGAGAAGAATCTCGAAGCTCTCAAGAACTGAAACAATAACCAAATAATTATTAATTTATGAGTAGTAAAAAGACAAACGTAGTCGCAATCGTGACGATGTTCTTCCTCTTCGCGATGGTAGCATTCATCACCAATCTGGCCGCTCCTTTCGGCAACATCTGGGGATACAAGTATTCCTGGGCCGGAATGATGGGTAACATGATGAATTTCGCAGCCTATCTGTTCATGGGCATTCCCGCAGGCAGGATGCTGACCACCGTGGGCTACAAGAAGACCTCGCTGATCGCGCTCGCCGTGGGATTCGTCGGACTTCTCGTGCAGTACATCAGCAGCCTTGTCGGAGCCGACGTGGCGGTGTTCACTGTAGGAGGCGGCGATGTGGTGGCCCTGAATTACATCATCTACCTGCTCGGCGCGTTCATCAGCGGATTCTGCGTGTGCATGCTTAACACCGTGGTGAATCCCATGCTGAACACCCTCGGCGGTGGCGGAAACAAGGGCAACCAGCTCGTGCAGACCGGCGGATCCCTCAACTCCCTGACCGCGACCCTGACCCCTCTCCTCGTGGGCGTGCTCATCGGAACCGTGAACGAGGGCACCTCTATGAACGACGTGACCCCTCTGCTCTTCATCGGAATGGGCGTGTTCGTGGTTGCCTTCCTGATCATCAGCCGCGTGAACGTGCCCGAGCCCGCGCTCGAGCGTGCGCGTGCCGAGGCTGCTGCCGGCAAGGTCAAGGAGAAGGACAAGTACAGCGCATGGTCTTTCAGACACTTCGTGCTCGGAGCCGTGGCCATCTTCTTCTATGTAGGAATCGAGGTCGGCATACCCGGAGAGCTCAACTTCTATCTCAGCCAGCCCGCCGACAAGGGCGGAATAGGCTTCGAAGGCTCCGCGGCCATCGCAGGTGCGCTTTCCGCCCTCTTCTTCCTGCTCATGCTCATCGGCCGTGCCCTGAGCGGAGTCATCAGCGGCAAGGTTTCGACCCGCACCCAGATGATCTTCGTCACCTCGCTGGCCATCGTGCTGCTTCTCGTGGCGGTGCTCCTGCCTGACTCGGTTTCGATGACCTACAAGGGCGCCAACATCCCCGTCAAGTGTCTCTTCATCGCGCTCTGCGGTATCTGCACATCGATCATGTGGGGCGCCATCTTCAACCTCTGCGTCGAAGGACTCGGAAAATACACCGAACAGGCCTCCGGAATATTCATGATGCTCGTCGTGGGCGGCGGTGTCATGCCTCTTATCCAGAACAACGTGGTCGTTCCCGCCGTCGGATATATCCAGAGCTACTGGCTCATCATCGCGATGCTCGCATATCTGCTCTACTATTCCATCTGGGGCTGCAGGAACGTCAACAAGAACATACCTGTATAAGCGCATAAGATTATGGAAAAGCAATATGTAGTAGGAGTGGATGTCGGAGGACAGACCTCCAAGATAGGAGTGGTAAACGCACGCGGTGAGATTCTCTCCCGCCTTGTGATTCGTTCGGACACCTACGGGACCGACGCCAACGCTTACCTGTCGGCTCTCGCCGACGCCATACGCGAATGCGTGATCGAGTGCGGCAAGACCGGCGAGATCCGCGGAGTCGGAGTCGGAGCCCCCAATTCCAACTATTATACAGGCCAGATATCCTGCGCCCCCAACATTCTCTGGGCCGCTGACGGGACCGTGGAGTTCTCGAAGATCCTGTCCGAGAACCTCGGCGGAATCTCCGTATCCCTGACCAACGACGCCAACGCCGCCGCGATCGGCGAGATGACCTACGGAGTCGCCCGCGGGATGAAGAACTTCATCATGATAACCCTCGGCACCGGAGTCGGAAGCGGAATCGTCATCGACGGCAAGGTCGTCTACGGACACGACGGCAATGCAGGCGAGCTCGGACACACCTGCGTGGTGCGCTACAACGGCAGGCCCTGCGGCTGCGGCAAGACCGGATGCCTCGAGACCTACTGCTCCGCGACCGGAGTCGCCCGCACCGCCCGCGAGATGCTGGAACTCACCGACGAGCCCCTCGCTGCTGCGCGGCGTCGAGACCTGAGCTCCAAGGCCGTGTATGAGGCTGCCGCCGAGGGTGACGCCCTGGCCAAGAAGATTTTCGACTACACCGGAAAGATGCTTGGCAGAAGTTTTGCTGACTTCGTGGCGTTCAGCTCTCCCGAGGCCATAGTTCTCTTCGGAGGTCTGGCAAGGGCCAAGGAGTTCTTCTACGAGCCCATGCTGGAGTCCATGAACGAGAACCTCATGCCTCAGTGGAAGGGCAAGGTCAAGATCGTGTTCTCTCAGCTCAAGGAGTCCGACGCCGCCATACTCGGCGCCTCGGCCCTCGCCTGGGAACTATGATGCAACTTCATAACTGTTAACTCAAATAATGAAAAAATCAATTTTTTCCTGTCCCTGCTGGGACTTGCAGCAGTAGCCTGCAACAACGCCGCTCCTGCTGCTGATGAGAATGCGGACGCCGCTGCCGTGAGCGAGATGAAGGCTTCTGATTTCGTGCCCTCGAAGGCTGAGGTGGACTCCGTGAGCTATCTGCTCGAGTCAACTTCGGAAGCTTCCTCAAGGCTTACAATTTCGGCGAGGATTTGAATTTCAACGCGATGGTCAAGGGTATGAAGGACTTCGTGGCCGCCGAGGGCGACATGCGCTCTCCCGAGTTCGCGAAGCAGCTCAAGTTCAGCCCCCAGTCAATCAACAATGCGTTCAACTCCTTCCTCGAGAAGAGGCAGAACTATCTTGCCGCCGTCAATAAGGAGGAGGGCGAGAAGTTCCTCGCGTCCAACGCTTCCAAGGAAGGCGTACAGCAGACCGAGTCAGGTCTCCAGTACAAGATCCTCGAGAAGGGCAGCGAGCTGGTTCCCGACCCGCCGACACCGTATGGTCCGCTATAAAGGGAACTCTGCTCGACGGCACCGTGTTCGACCAGACAGCCGAGAATGCTGACCCCGTACGCCTGACGCTCTCTCAGGTCATCCCCGGATGGCAGGAGGGAATGCAGCTGATCGGCGAGGGCGGAAAAATTGAGCTTTATGTTCCCGCCGAGCTCGGCTACGGCCAGCGCAGCACCGGAAGCATCGGACCCAACTCCACCCCTCATCTTCGACGTGGAGCTGACCAAGGTGGCCAAGGCTGCTGAGACGGAGGAGTAGGAAACACCTCTCCCAGAAAAAAGAACCCGACTGGATTCCAGCCGGGTTCTTTCGTTTCATGCAGCGCCGCCGCTATTTGAACAGCTGCTCTGCGAAGTGGGTCAGGTAGACTCTCCAGTTGCGCCAGATGTGTCCGCCTTCGGTCTCCTCGTACTGATAGGGATAGTTGTTCTCGTCGAGGAACGCCCTGAGGTCGACGCATGACTGGTAGAGGAAGTCGGTCTTGCCCATGCCGATGTAGTATAGCACGGGGTCGGCGTCGAAGAGGGCCTTCATCTGAGCCTGGTACTCCGCGTCGGAATGCATGGTCGCGAGGTCCATGAAGGTGGCTGCGGAGAAGAGTCCGATGTAGCCGAAGGTGCCGGGATAGAGCTTGGTGGTCAGGAAAGTGTGGCCGCCGCCCATCGAGAGTCCGCACATGGCGGTGTTCTTGGCGCCCTTGAGCACGCGGTAGTGGCTCTCCACATACTTCATGATGTCGGGGAAGCTCTCCTGCATGGTGGACTTGGTTCGCCGAATCCGCCGCCCATGAAGGTGGGCTGGTACATTCCTGCAGACCATTCTCCGGGAGCCGCTTCGGTGTCGACGTTGCCGTTGGGCATCACCACGATCATGGGCTTGGCTTGCCGAGGGCGATCATGTTGTCGAGAATCTGGGCGGCCCTTCCGAGCTCCGACCAGGCGTTCTCGTCGCCGCCGGCTCCGTGGCAGAGGTAGAGCACGGGATAGCGGGTCTTGCCCTCCTCATATCCGGGAGGGGTGTAGATGGTCATGCGGCGGGTGTCGTTCGCGTTCTTGGAGAAGTAGAGAGTGTAGCTGCCAGAGGCGGTTTCCCACTGGTTGGCGTCGATGTTGAACGAAGCGAGCTCGTAGGGAGTGATCCTGAAGGTCAGGGTCTGGCTTGCGCCGGGCTGCAGCAGGTCGGTCTTGTCGAAGGCCTTGAGCTCCCTCGCGGGCTTCTCGAGTCCGCCGGCGGGTGCTGCCACGTAGACCTCCACTACCTCCTTGCCGGCCACGGAGCCGGTGTTGGTCACGGTCACGGTGGCGGTCAGGTTGCCGTCCTTGTCAGCCTTCACGCTGGGCTTGGAGTACTCGAAAGTGGTGTAGCTCAGACCGTAGCCGAAGGGGTAGGAAACGTTCTTGCCCTCGGTGGTGAACCAGCGGTAGCCCACCCAGATGCTCTCTGCGTAGTCGGTGAAATCCACGTTCTTCACGGGCTCCGGCGGTGACGAAACCAGCTGTTGCCGCTGCGCTCGTATCCGGTAGGGAAGTTCATCGATGAAGGATGGTCCATGTAGTCGATCGGGAAGGTCATGGGGAGCTTGCCTGAAGGGTTCACCTTGCCGGTGAGCACGTCGGCCACCGCGTCTCCACCCTCCTGGCCGGGCTGCCATGCGAGCAGGATTGCGTCGGGATCCTCCTTCCATGATGTTGGTCTCGATGGCTCCGCCGATGTTGAGCACGACAACGACCTTCTTGCCTGCGAGGTGGTAGGCTGCGCTCACGTCGGTGAGGAGCTGCCTCTCGGTCTCGGTGAGGTTGAAGTCTCCGTCAACCCTGCGGTCGCCGCCTTCACCGGAGTTGCGTCCGATCACCACGATGGCGAGGTCGCTCTTGTCAACCTGGGCGTTGATGAAGGTGCGGGATATGGGAGCCTCGGGGAGCTTCGCGTCTGCCGAGAAGGATGGAAGCGGCCGTTGGTGGAATTGAGGCGGGTGTTCACCTTCTGGAAGTCCACATACTTCTGGTTGAAGTCCTTGACTGCGTCCACGAGGGTGAATCCGGCGTTCTCCAGTCCCTGTACCATGTTCACGACATAAGCCTTGTTCACATTGCCGGAACCGGTTCCGCCGGCCACGAAGTCAACTGAGGAGATACCGAACATGGCCACGGTCTCGGTGCCCTTGAGAGGCAGCACATTGTCGTCGTTCTTGAGCAGAACCATGGACTCGGTGGCTGCTGCTCGGGCGGCCTTGGCGTGGGCCTTGAGGTCGGGAGCGTCGCTGTACTTGTATCCCTTGAAGCGAGGGGTCTTCACGATGTAGTTGAGCATGTTGCGCACGTTCCTGTCGAGGTCGGCCTCGGAGAGCTCCCCGCTCTTCACGGCGTCCACGATGCGCTGTGTCTCCACTGGTGCTTCCGGGCATCATGAGGTCATTGCCGGCGGCAACCGCCTTCACGGTTCCCTCCTTGCTGCCCCAGTCGGTCATCACGATGCCCTCGAATCCCCACTCGTCGCGCAGGATCTTGGTGAGCAGGTCATGGCTCTGCTGGGTGTACTCGCCGTCGAGCTTGTTGTAGGAGGACATCATCGTCCAGGGCTTTCCTTCCTTGACGGTGATTTCGAAGCCCTTGAGGTAGATCTCGCGCAGGGCGCGGGTGTCGACCTGCGAGTCGTTCTCCGGCGCGGTTGGTCTCCTGGTTGTTCACGGCGAAGTGCTTCACCGAGGTGCCGACTCCGTTGGACTGGATTCCGCGCACGTAGGCGGCGCTGATCTTTCCGGCCAGCACGGGGTCTTCTGAGAAATACTCGAAGTTACGTCCGCAGAGGGGGTTGCGGTGGATGTTCATCGCGGGGGCGAGGAGCACGTCGGCTCCGTACTCGAGCACCTCGTTGCCCATCGCCTTGGTCATGTTCTCCACGAGCTCGGTGTCCCATGAGGAGGCGAGAGCCGTGCCCACGGGGAAGCCGGTGGCGTAGTAGGTGCGGCTGTCACCCTCGCGGGTGGGGCTGATGCGGACGCCGGCAGGGCCGTCGGGAAGGGCGGTCGCGGGAATGCCGAGAGGGGATGGCGCTAGGGTGGTTCCGGCAGCTCCGGGAACGAGCACGGTGCTGCTGAAGGTCAGTCCTCCGAGCTGGAGCCGCGTCCTACGCAGAGGGCGGCCTTCTCCCGAGGGCATGGCTTTGAGTACCTCGTCCGTTGTCGGCGCACCTACGCGACAGCTGGAAGGCGCGGCCTTCAAAAAGGTTTTTTCCTCGACCAGAAACAGTTTCTGCACGTGGATGTTCTTGAACGTGCCCGCAGCCATTTCTCCTGAGAGTGATAGGGTGGGAGCTTTGAATTCTCCTCCGGACACGATTAGATTGATGCCGGGGTTCTCTCCCAGCAGAAGCGCTATGTTGAGGGCGTTGGTTGCGACGGTCAGGTTGTGGTAGTTTACGAGCAGCTTTGCCAGTTCTGTTGTGGTGGAGCCTGAATCGAGAATGATACAGTCCCCTTCGTTGATGAGTTTTACCGCTTTTTTTGCGAGTTCCTGCTTCTCTTCCATGTGCCCCTGGTTGAAAAGCTTGAAATTCTTGGCGAAATCGCCGACGTCCTTCAGGAAAGCCCCGCCATGCTCTCTCTGGATGTATCCCATTTGTTCAAGCACTTCGAGGTCCTGTCTTATCGTAACTTCGGAGACATTGAAGATTCTCGCGAGTTTCTGCACTTTTGCGTGGCCGTCTTCCTGAATCAGGTTCAGGATGTCTTTGCGTCGTTGGATCAATGCTGCCATACTCGTAAATGATTCTTCATCTTCAAAGATAATCAAAAAAACGCAACGAATCAATAGGTGACCGAAAGTGAAAAACGAAAGGAAACGAAAATATTTTAATTTCATTTTCTTTCGTTTTTCCTTGAAAATATCTTACGAATTGTTTTATTTGCGAGAACCAAGAAAAACGAAACCGCATATGGACACTAAATCTTTGAAGTTAATCGCGGAGAAGAACAGAAAAAGGCTGATGGAAATCATCTATGCCGCAGGTGCAGGCCACACTGGCGGCGACCTTTCGTGTCTGAATCTCCTGACAGTGCTCTACTTCAACAGACTTTTCGCTTAATCTTTCGGACTTGAAGGATCCCGAAAGAGACAGATTCATTCTCAGCAAAGGTCATTGCGTGGAGGCTCTTTTCGTCGTGCTTGAGGCCAAGGGGATACTTCCCCGTGAGGAACTCGACACTCTCGGCAAGTTCGATTCTCCTCTTGCCGGACATCCGACGGTCAATGTCCCCGGGATTGAGGTGAACTCCGGCGCCTTGGGCCACGGCCTGTCTATCGGCGTCGGTGCCGCGCTGGCGGCCAAGATGGACGGGCGCGGCTATATGACCTACGTGCTCATGGGCGACGGCGAGCAGGGCGAAGGTTCGATCTATGAGGCTGCCATGGCCGGAAGCCAGTATCGGCTTGACAACCTCGTGGCTTTCATTGACCGCAACGGACTGCAGATAAGCGGCTCCACCGAGGATGTCATGGCCATTGAGAACATCAGGGCGAAATGGACCGCTTTCGGTTGGGACGTAGTCGACATGAACGGCGATGACATAGAAGACATCGTCCGTGTGCTTGACGGCATAAGGGCCGAAGGCGGAAAGCCGCATCTCGTGATCTCCCATACGACCAAGGGGTTCGGGGTGTCCTTCATGGAAGGTGTGGCCAAGTGGCACCACGGCGTACCCGACGCGGCCCAGTACGGACAGGCAGTCGCCGAAATTGAAGAAAGAATCAAAAGAATCGAGGAGGGACAATAATGATCGCTTGCAGAAAAAGTTTTACGGACACCCTGCTGGCCCTTGCAAAACAGGACAAGGACATCATAGCAGTGACAACCGATGCCAGAGGGTCTGTTACCCTCGGAGATTTTGCGAAGGAACTTCCCGGGCAGTTCGTGGAGTGCGGAATTGCCGAGCAGGACGCGATAGGCATCTCTGCCGGACTCGCCAGTTGTGGCAAGAAAGTGTTTTGTTGCGGCCCGGCCTGTTTCTATGTTGCGAGGAGCCTTGAGCAGGTGAAGGTGGACATAGCCTACAGCGGTAATCCCGTCACGGTGTTCGGCGTCAGTGGCGGCGTGGCTTATGGTGCTCTCGGGGCTACTCATCACAGCCTGCATGACATTGCCGTGATGCGCACCTTTCCCGGAATGAACGTGATTCTGCCCTGCGATGCGAGGCAGACCGCGAAAGTTGTGAGGATGCTGGTGGACCATCCCGCTCCCGCCTACGTCAGGGTAGGCCGGGCCGCGGTTCCCGACGTATATGAGAACGACGAGTTCGAATTCCGTCTCGGCAAGGCGAACACCGTGGCCGAAGGCGGCGATCTGACAATCATAGCCGCCGGCGAAACCGTGTACCATGCCCTGCAGGCGTCCAGAAGTCTTGAGAAGAAAGGTGTACACGCGCGCGTGCTCGACCTTTCCTGCGTCAAGCCGTTAGACGCTGACGCCATCAGGAAGGCGGCTGCTGAGACGGGCAGGATAATCACGGTCGAGGAGCACAGCATCTACGGAGGGCTCGGCGCGCTCGTGACCGAATGCATCTCCGAACATCCCGTTCCCGTAAAGATACTCGGCATCCCCGACGAGAACGTGATACATGCGAGCTCTCCCGAGATATTCGCATACTACGGCATTGACGCCGCAGGAATTGAAAAAGACTGCGCTTTCGTTTGATTGAGAACTGCCTATGAAAAGTTACGTTATAGCTGTAGACCAGAGCACATCCGCTACCAAGGCCCTGCTTTTCGACGAAGAAGGTACGCTTCTCAACAACGTCAGCATAGCCCACAGGCAGTATTATCCTCGAGAGGGCTGGGTAGAACACGACCCCAGGGAGATATATGCCAACACCGTGAAATCCATACGCGAAGTGGTGACTGGATATGACGGCGAGTTTTCGCTGGCTCTTACCAACCAGAGGGAGACCGTGGTCGTGTGGGAGCGCGCAACCGGCAGGCCAGTATACAACGCGGTGGTATGGCAATGCCTCAGGGGCAAGGATATCTGCGACAGGCTCAAGGCCGGAGGCTGGTCGGAACTCGTGAAAGAAAGGAGCGGTCTCCTGATCGACCCCTATTTCGCAGGCAGCGGCGCGAAGTGGATACTCGACAACGTCGAAGGCGCCCGTGAGGCCGCAGTAAGGGGTGAACTCTGCATGGGCACCATAGATTCATGGCTGGTGTTCCGCCTCACCTCAGGCAGAGTGCACGCTACCGACTACACGAACGCATCCAGGACGATGCTGTTCAACATACATACTCTCGACTGGGACGACGACCTCCTGCGCATGCTTACAATTCCGAGGAGTATGATGCCCGAACTCCGCCCCCAGTGACGCCGAATACGGCGAGACTACGGTTGAGGGCCTTTTCCCTGAGCCGATAAGGATAGCCGGCGTGCTCGGTGATTCTCACGGAGCCCTCGCCGGACAGATGTGTTTCGCCGAAGGTCTCGGAAAGGTGACCTACGGCACCGGCTCGTCGGTGATGGTGAACATCGGAGAACGCCCTTCTGACCCCCCCGAAGGCTTCGTGACGTCTGTGGGCTTTGCCGCCCTCGGCAAGGTTTTCTACGCCTTTGAGGGCAATATACACTGTACCGGAGCCACCATAGCATGGCTCAAGGACGAACTCCGGCTCATTGACAGCCCTTCCGAAATCGAAGCTGTGGCCACTTCCGTCGAATCCAACGGAGGAGTCTATTTCATCCCGGCATTTGCCGGACTGGCTGCACCTTGGTGGCATCCTGAAGTCAAGGCTCAGATTTGCGGACTGACCCTCGGTTCGGGGAAGGCACAGGTGTGCCGTGCGGCCCTGGAGTCCATAGGCTATCAGGTCAAGGACCTCGTGGACGCCATGGTCGGAAGCGCCGGCATCAGCCTCAGGGAGCTTAGGGTCGACGGAGGCCCCACCAAGAACCGTTTCCTCATGCAGTTCCAGGCCGATCTTCTCGGAGTTCCCATCGTGCGCTCCGAGGTTGAGGACGCCTGCGCCTACGGGGCCTTCATAATGAACGGTTTCGCCCGCGGGAAGTGGAAGAGCTTTGAAGAGGCGGCAGAGCATTGGACCCGCGAGGGAGACTGGGCCCCTCAGTCCGGCAATGAGGCCAGAGTGGCTTCTGACTATGCAGGCTGGCGAGAGGCCGTAAGCCAACTTATCAAATAACAAACCCCAACACTATAAACCAATAACAATGTACAAGAACAACAAAAAGATGTGCTTCGGTGTCATCATCGGCACCAGGGCCTATTTCAATTCGGCTCTTGCAAAGATGTCCGGGCCCAGCTGCTCAAGACCCTTGACGAACTGGGTTATGACTACGTGATTCTTCCCGAAGATGCCACGCCTACGGGATCCAGCAGCATCGAGACAAGGGAGGATGCCCTCAAGTGCGCCGAACTCTTCCGTCAGCACAGGGACGAGATCGACGGTATCATCGTCTCCCTCCCCAATTTCGGTTTCGAAATCGGCATCATCAATGCTATCAGCGCTGCGGAGCTTAACGTGCCGGTTCTCGTGCAGGCCTGCGACGATGACAACGACAAGGTTGACCTCGACCACCGAAGGGATGCGTTCTGCGGCAAGATTTCAGTATGCAACAATCTGTATCAGTATGGAATCCCCTTCACTGACACCACCCTGCATACCTATTCAATCTATTCCGACCTTCTGAAGAAGGACGACCTCGTGAAGTTTGCCGGCGTCTGCCGCGTGGTGAACGGACTGCGTCACTGCCGTATAGGCCAGATAGGCACCCGTCCCCTCGGCTTCAACACCTGCCGCGCCAGCGAGAAACTGCTGCAGAAGTACGGAATCACCGTGGTTCCCGCCGACCTCTCGGAGGTGATATTCGCGGCTCAGAAGCTCGCCCTGGACGACCCCGTGTGCTTGCGAAGCTCGAAGAAGTCAAGGCTTACGCACATATCCCCCGAATCATATCAGGACAAGCTCGCAAACCAGGTGCGCTTCGGCGTCGCGGTGGAGGACTGGATTGCGGCCAACGAAGTGGACGCCGTGGCCATACAGTGCTGGGACTCCTCGAGAAGAACTACAAGTGCGCACCCTGCATCACCATGGCCATGCTCGGCGACAAGCTGATACCTTCAGCCTGCGAGACGGACGTGGCAGGGGCAGTTTCCATGTACGCGCTGACCCTCGCAGCAGGCACTCCTTCCGCGCTTGCAGACTGGAACAACAACTTCGCCGAGACCGCAACATGTGCGTATGCACCCACTGCGGAAACTTCCCGAAGAACTTCTCCTATGCGGCGGTGGAGCTCGGACCTCTCGGCGTCCTCGGCCGCACTCTCGGAAAGATTGACACCTTCGGGGCCGTGTTCTCCAAGGTCGCTGCAGGCGACTTCACCTTCTTCCGCATATCCACCGACGACTCACGCGGCGTAATCAAGGCCTACACCGGAGAGGGCGACATCACCAATGATCCTTACGACATGAACGGTTGCATAGCCGTGACCAGGGTCAACAATCTCCAGAAGCTGATGAAGCACATCTGCAAGAACGGATTCGAGCACCATGTCGGACTCGTGCGCGGCCATGTGGCCGACATCCTTGAGGAGGCCATAGGCAACTATCTCGGCTGGGATCTCTACGTGCATGAATAATATTTCTGATTATGGTATTAGTTCATAACTACACTCTCGTCTTCTCTGCTGCATATACTGCTGTATATGCTGGGGCACTCGTCCAGAAGAAGGACTGGAGTTTCCCTCTGTTCTATTGGGACTACATCTTCGGTTTCTTCCTCACCGCAGTGATAGGCGCCTTCACCCTGGGCAGCCTCGGTTCAGAAGGGGAGTCATTCCTCGAGAACTTCAAGACCATGGACTGGACCAGCGTAGGCTGGGCCATGCTGGGAGGAATCGTATGGAACGCGGCGAATATCTTCCTGACGGCTGCCAATGCCATCGCCGGCATGGCGGTGGGCTTCCCTATAGGAGGCGGCCTCGGATGGATAGGCGGAGTCGTGTTCAACTACCTGCTGGTAGTGCTTGCGGGGCAGAAGTATCCCGGCAACGAAGTTCTGCTCTGGGTCGGCCTGGTGATTGCCGTCGCTGCCATTCTTTTCTGCGCCAAGGCGTATAGCAATCTCACCACGAGCCAGCACAGGACGCCTAAGTCGGGCATTGTCATGGCCGTCATCTCCGGAATAGGGCTGATGTTCTTCTACGGACTCGTGGTCAAGTCTATTTCTCCCGAGTACGTGTCCGGCGGCACCGGCACCCTCACTCCCTACAGCGCCGTGTTCTTCTTTTTGCTCTGGGAGTGCTCATTTCCACGCCCTGTAGTCAACGGGCTGGCGATGGCGCATCCCGTCGAAGGCGGCCGGAAGGTCACGATGAAGGACTACTTCACCAAGGGGAGACACGAAGACCCATCTGATCGGCCTGCTCGGAGGATTTATCTGGATGAGCGGAATGGTGATCAGTTTCATGGGTTCCGGCGGAGGCAACCCGGCAGTGAACTATGCCCTCAGCAATGCGTCACCGGTAGTAGCCATGATATGGGGCGTGCTCATCTGGAAGGAGTTCAAGGGTGCTCCCAAAGGCACGAACAAGCTCCTGCTTGCGATGTTCCTGCTGTTCATCGCCGCCCTCGTGCTGATTTCGATGGCAAACTAGTATTAACCATATTAATTATCTAACCAAATGAAACGATTTCTGATTTTGGCGTTTTCGCTTCTTTTCTGCGTGAACATGTTCGCGCAGGAGAGGGTAACGGTCACGGGTGTCGTCACCGACGCAAGTGATTATCCTCTGGTCGGTGTCGGCGTTGTCCAGCAAGGCACAACCAATGGTGTTATCACCGACATTGACGGACGCTATTCCATTGAGGTTCCCGCGGGTTCCGTCATTGAATTCTCTTGCCTCGGCTACAATTCAGCGACAAGAACCGCAGTTGCCGGAACAATCGATGTAGTGCTTGAAGAATCCACTCTTTCCATCGAAGAGACGGTGGTTGTCGGATATGGTGTCCAGAAGAAGAGCGACCTTACCGGCTCCATTTCTTCAGTCGGTGCAGATGACCTCGCCAACCGAAGCATAACCTCCGTGGACAACGGACTTCAGGGTAAGACTGCCGGTGTGCAGGTGGTTACGACTTCAGGAGCCCCCGGCGCCGAGTCTTCCATCCGCGTGCGCGGTTACAGCTCAAATTCCGACTCTACTCCTTTGTACGTAGTCGACGGTCTTCGCACTGAAAACATAGCCTACCTCGATCCTTCCGATATCGAATCCATCGAAGTTCTCAAGGATGCCGCCTCTGCCGCCATCTATGGTGCGCAGGCAGGTAACGGCGTAGTGCTCGTAACCACCAAGAAGGGACAGGAGGGCACCAGCCGCGTCAGCTATGACATGCAGTATTCCATCCAGAACATCGGACGCATCCCCGAGGTGCTGAACGCGAAGGAATACATTAATTATGCTGTCACCGAAGGCGGTCTCGTATCTCAGGACCGCATTGACCAGTACTACGACGGAGTTACTGACACCAACTGGGCCGACGTAGCCTTCGAATCAGGAGCAATGGAACGCCACAATGTGAGCTTCTCCGGAGCAAACAAGAACGGCTCTCTGTTCGCCTCTCTCGTACCTCAGCAACAACGGTCCTATTATCGGAAAGGAGGACATGCAGAAGCGTATCACCGGAACCATCAACGCGGACTATCAGCTCAAGCCTTGGCTGAACATCTCGTCCAACAACAGCTTCGGCAAGTTCAGCATGACGAGAGTTCGTGAAGGAGGAATGTACTCCATGCTGAGTTCCGTTATCCAGATGGACCCTCTGACCCCCCGTTATCTATTCCAAGGACGACGTGCCCGCTCACATGCAGGCCCTGATGGACATGGGTCACATGTTCCTGACCGACGAGAATGGCGACTACTACTCAATGTCGCCTTTCCAGGAGTCCAACAACATCAATCCCTACATCATGAGGGATGGAAGCACCCAGAGTTCCGAGGGTTTCATGGTCCGCGGCTCGACTTCGCTCAACATCCAGCCTGGCAAGACCGTGACTTTCACCTCACGTCTCGGCTACGACTTCCTGAACAACAGCAACTACAACCTTCAGTGGCCTCATACAGTGAATACCGACACCAACATGGACTATGTCAGCATATCAGCCGGAAATTCATCCACCAGATACTATCAGTGGGAGAATTTCGTGAACTACAACGAAACTTTCGGCGGTAAGCACAATGTAAGCGCCATGGCCGGTATGTCATTCTCGGAGAGGACTACTTTCAATGTCAGCGGATCCATTGCTGGAACCAACTCGTCCAACATCGGTATCACCAAACTTGACAAGAACTACGCCTATTTCGCAAATGCTACCGGAACAGCGGTCAAGAACATCTCCGGAGGCGAAAAGCGCACCCATACGGATCTGTCATACTTCGGACGCGTGGGCTACGACTACGAAGGCAAATACTATATTCAGGCTTCTTTGCGTGCTGATGCCGCCGACCTGTCCATTCTTCCGCTGAATACCAGATGGGGATTCTTCCCCGCGGTTTCTGCCGGATGGACCATCTCCCGGGGAAAACTTCTTCCGTGACATGGGCGCGGACGCCATTTCTTTCCTCAAGTTCCGCGCGAGCTGGGGACAGAACGGCTCCATAGCCGGGCTGAGCAATTACATGTACGCTTCAAATATCGTGAGCGACATGCAGTATCCTTTCGTGGACGGATCATATCAGGTCGGTTCCATGCCTTCCGCGACCGGCAACAACAACCTGAAGTGGGAGACCTCCGAGCAGCTTGACTTCGGTCTCGACCTGCGCATGTTCGACGACCGTCTGGCGTTCACCATGGACTGGTATCGGAAGGAGACGAAGGACCTGATCATGAGCAACGTGACCAGCTCTCTCTCGTAGTGGGCAACACCATCTCCCCTCTGAATGCGGGTAACGTGGTGAACAGCGGTTTCGAGTTCGACCTCAGCTGGAGGGACAAAGTCGGCGACTTCTCCTATGGAATCACCGCCAATCTCTCTACTCTGCATAATGAAGTGACATATATTTATCCTACTCTCAGCCGTGTGGCCGGAACCAGCGGAGGCTCAGGAGTCGGCTGCTACTTCGAAGAAGGTTATCCTATCTGGTATATGAGGGGCTACAATTACCTCGGAGTGGATCCTTCAGACGGCTCTCCTATCTTTGAAGACATCACAGGAGACGGAGTGATTTCCGACGACGACAAGACCATGATAGGCTCCGCGATACCCGATGTAACCTTCGGACTGACCTTGAATCTTGCATGGAAAGGGCTTGACCTCATCGTGTTCATGAACGGAACTGCGGGCAACGAGATATGCTACGCGATCCCTCGATCCACCCGCATGCAGGCCAACACCCTGAAGTATTTCTACGACAGGCGCTGGACAACCCCCGGACAGAATGCTGAATACATTGCGGCTTCGCTTCCCGACTATGCGAACTATGTTCAGAGTTCGGCAATGGTGTTTGACGGCTCTTATCTGAAAATCAAGCAGATCCAGCTCGGATACACTTTCCCCAAGTCTATTCTTGACAGGACAAAATTCCTTACCAATCTGAGGGTTTATGTCTCACTTGACGACTACTTCACCTTCACCGACTATCCCGGATTCGATCCTGAAGTTTCAATGAGCGGAAGCGGACTCGGACTTGACTATGGTCAGTACCCGGTGACCAAGAGGATGACTTTCGGAGTTAATGTATCATTCTAATTTTGGAGGAACAATTCTATGAAATTCAAACATATACTTGCAATGGCTGCGGCGGGAGCCTTCATGCTCACTTCTTGTGAAGGAATGCTCGACATCCCCCAGCACAGCGTGTCCCCGACCGAGGGCTATTACAGCACCGACGAGGGCGCGGAGGAGGGCATCACCTCGGTCTACGTGATGATGCGCAATCTCGAGAACGGAATGTGCGCGTTCTCCCAGTTCAAGGACTTCCTTTCCGATGACGTATGGACCGGAGGAGGAAGCCACTATGACGGAGAGTTCTACAAGCTCAACGACTACACTTTCGGAACTGACTACAGCAGCATCCGATCCATCTATCAGAAACTCTATAATATGATCTACGCGGCAAACGTGGTCATTGAGAACGTTACCGGAGACACCCCCGTGATGCGTCGCGCGGTGGCGGAAGCCAAGGTCTTCCGCGCCTATGCATACTTCCAGCTCGTGACCCTCTGGGGCCCGGCTCCTCTCGTGGACCATACCCTCTCGGAAGATGAGTACATGCAGGGCAACTCCACCGTTGAGGCTCTCTGGCAGTTTATCGAGACCGATCTCGGTGAGGCCATCAACAGCGGGGCGCTTACAGAGAAGACTGGCCTGACCGACAAGACGGCCCGCGTGACCAAGCAGTTCGCCCAGGCTATGCTCGGCAAGTCCTACCTCTTCCAGGAGAAGTTCCAGGATGCCGCCAAGGTGCTCGACGAGGTCATCGCCTCCGGTCTTTATGACCTGAATCCTGACATTTCAAATCAGGGCACTCCCCGACGGCCCTCTGAGTTATGAATCGTTGTTTGAAATCAATGCTCTTCAGGATAATACCCAGCAGTCAAACAACGACTTCAGATGGACTTTCATGGGATTGCGCGGAGAGAAGTACAGCTACACCGACGAGAATATCTTCGCATCTTCAACCTTCGGCTATATGAATCCACGCAAGGAGCTCTACGATGATTTCGTGGCTGTCGAGGGCGTGGACGGCTACCGTCTGAACCAGACCATCAAGACCCGTGAGCAGATGGCGCAGTGGTGCACGAACATCATGACCATCACCGACAACGAGGGATACTGGTGCTACAAGTACAGGATTCTCAACAAAGTACTGGGCGGGTTATTTCTACGCCAACAACGTCCGGATCATGAAATTCAACGAGGTGCTGCTGCTTGCGGCCGAGGCCCATGTGCGTGGCAACTACGAGACCGACAAGGCCGTCGAGTACTTCAACCGCATCCGTACCAGGGCACAGGCGCCCACAGTGTCTTCAGTTACATTCGAGGACATCAAGAGGGAACTGCGTCTTGAGACCTGCTTCGACGGCTGCCGCTACCAGAACCTGATCCGCTGGGGGGGCGATGCCGCCACCGAGCTGGCTCATAACGGAGAGCAGAATCCCGCCCTCCAGCCCGACGGAAGCGTGACCTGGGAGCGCTACAACGACAATACCGAATGCGGATTCAAGACAGGAAAGCACGAGCTTCTTCCTTTCCCCGCAACAGAAATGTCGGTCAATCCCAATATGAAACAGAACCCTGGCTGGGTAGGCGAGACCGCCGAGTAATATTTTAAGGTCCGGCCGCCACGGCCGGCAAGGCCGGACCTTTTTTAATTCCTTGTTTCTATGCGTAAAATAATCATATCAGCTATTGTTCTCCTGGCTTCGTCGCTCGCTTTCGCCCAGCAGAATCTCTTCATCTCCCAGGACATCGAGTCGGCGGTGGTGAATGAGGACAAGACCGTCACCTTCCGTTTCCTGGCGCCCAAGGCACACAGGGTGCAGGTGGTGGTCGGGGACTTCGTGCAGGCCAACGCCGACAGTCATATCAACGGAATGGTCGGTTCCGGCGCGGTGGACATGACCGAGAAGGAAGGCGGCCTGTGGGAATATACCACGGAACCTCTGCCCTCGGAGCTCTACAGCTATGAATTCATGGTGGACGGCATACCTACGCTCGATTCCAACAATCCTCACGTCTACAGGGATTTCGCCACCATCACCAACGTGTTTCTCGTAGGCGGCGGACAGGCCGACCTCTATGCCGTCAATGACGTGCCCCACGGTACCCTCTCGGCCCGCTGGTATCATTCCGACGGCCTGGACATGGACAGAAGAATCAATGTCTATACTCCCTACGGCTACGAAAACAGTCACAAGAAATACCCTGTTCTCTACCTCCTCCACGGAATGGGAGGAGACGAGGATGAATGGATAATCTTCGGAAGGGCCTGCCAGATTCTCGACAATCTGATAGCTCAGGGCAAGGCTGAGCCCATGATTCTCGTGACCACCAACGGCCACACCGCCATGCAGGCTGCTCCGGGAGAAAGTTCGCTCGGCTATTACAAGCCCCATTATTTTGAGCATGGCACCATGGACGGAGAATTCGAGACTTATTTCCCCGAAGTGGTGAAGTTCATCGACAGCAACTACCGTACTGTCGCGAAGAAGGACGGAAGAGCCATCGCAGGACTTTCCATGGGTGGTTTCCATTCAATGAACATCTCCGCCAACTATCCCGACACCTTCGGCTATGTGGGCCTCTTCTCCGCGGCGCTCGGAGTATCCGACAGCAGCGTGTCGCCCATATATCAGAACATAGAGGAGAAAATCGTGAACCAGTTCAAGAAAGGAGTGAAACTCTACTGGACCGGCATCGGAACCGAGGACTTCCTCTACAATGCCAACAAGGAGTTCCGCGCCATGCTTGACCGTGACGGACTGCCTTACACCTACGTCGAGACCGGCGGCGGACACGTCTGGAAGAACTGGAGAATCTATCTTTCGGAGTTTGTACCCTTGCTTTTCAAATAAAATAGCATAATATTGAGACCATGAAGAGAATCATAAGAACATTGCTTCTTTCCGCTGCGGCCGCCGGCATGTTGACGGCCTGCGGACAAAAGGCCCCGGAACAGGTCCAGGACCAGAAGGCGAGGGTGATTGTCACCTGCGATCCGGAGCTTGACGACAACAACTCCATGATACGCTTCCTGCTTTTTGCCACCGACTTCGATATCGAGGGCATTGTCCTTACCAGCAGCCAGTTCCATTGGAAGGGCGACGGCAAGGGCACGACCCAGTTCATTCCCGGAGCCGAATACGACAGAGGTGATGTACATCTTGGTCCGCAGACCGAGTGGCGCTGGTATGACGACTTCATGGACAATCTGATTGCGGCCTACGAGGAGGCTTACCCCAACCTCGTGGTCCACGATTCCCGCTACCCGACTCCCGAATACATCAAGTCAGTCACCAAGGTAGGGAACGTCTACTTCCAGGGGACTACAGCTACGACTCGAAGGCTCGCAGCTGATAAAGAAGGTGCTCCTCGACGACGAGCCGGGCCGGTGTTCGTGCAGGCCTGGGGCGGAGCGAGCACCATAGCGGCCGCCCTGAGGTCCATAGCTGACGAGTACGAGGGGACTCCCAGAATGGGATTCCATATACGAGAAGGTTTCCGGGAAGATGGTGTTCTGCGGCGGAGACCAGGACAATGCGCTGAACGGTTACATTCGCGCGAAGTGGCCTGACATCCATATTCAGTCCGTGAGCGGCAGCTTCATGCCCATAGCCTACAACGGTCAGGACAGGCTGCCCGACAGCCTGAAGTTCTACTTCGAGCCGGAGTGGGTTGCCGAGAATCTGAGGATAGGCCCCTTCGGCAAGCTCCAGAGGGTCTGGGGCGACGGAGTCCAGTATTCTCCGGCGATATCTACGATTACTTCTGGGAGTCAGGGAAGACAGCCGACCAGCTGAGGGGCCGAAGGCTACGTGGTATGGAGCAACCTTCAGGAGAAAGGTTCCTTCCTGGCCGAGGGCGACAGCGGGTGCTCTCAACCAGATTGACAACGGCCTCCGTGCATGGGAGGACGAGAGCTGGGGAGGCTGGGCCGGACGCAGGGCTCCCGGTGCGGCGACCAGCATAATGACTTTCGGCGGAGGCGGCTCCTCCGATGAGGACGTCGCTGCCGCCATGAGGCGCAGCATGGGCACAGACCCGGTGCTCCCGAACTTCTTCCCCGAGGCGATGGACCAGCTGGCCGCGAGATTCCACTGGTCGGCCACCTCCGACTATGAAGCGTGCAACCACTATCCGGTAGTCAACGGACCTCATGACATTTCTGCCGCACCCGGCGAGACGGTCGAGCTCCGCGCTGAAGTCGGCGACCCCGACGGCGACAGCCTCGACCTGCGCTGGTGGCAGTTCAAGGTAAAGGAAGCTATCAGGGCGACTGCGCTGTTGACAGCCCTGCTTCCGCTGTGACCAGCTTCACCGTGCCCGCCGACGCCCGTCCCGGCGACACCATCCACATGATTCTTGAGGTCAACGACAACGGCCAGCCCAATCTCAAGAGATATCTCAGAACCATAATAACAGTAAAATAGCCAATCGATGAAAATTCTTGCAATTTCAATGCTGCTCGCCGTCTCGCTGTTCGCGACCGGCTGCGGCGGCCAGAAAGACGGGTCAGCCAGAAACCGCGCACCATCGTGACCTGCGACCCGGAGCTGGACGACAACAACTCGATGATACGCTTCATCCTGCATTCCACCGACTTCCAGATTGACGGCCTGGTCTACACCAGCAGCCGTTTCCACTGGAGGGGCGACGGCAAGGGCACGACCCAGTTCATCGAGGGTAGCGAATACGACCAGCTCGGGCTCGGCCCCCAGACCTCATGGAGGTTCTCGCCCGACGAGCGCTTCATCGACGACATAGTCGACGCCTATGAGGAATGCTATCCGAACCTCAAGGTCCATGACCCGGATTATCCCACGCCCGAGGCCCTGCGCTCCGTGATTGCATGGGGCAACTGCGACTTCGAGGGTGACTATTCGCAGGACACCGAAGGCTCGAACCTCATCAAGAGGAACATACTCGACGACGAGCCCGGTCCGCTGTTCATCCAGGCCTGGGGAGGTTCATCCTCCATCGCTGCGGCCCTCCGCTCCATCGAGGACGACTACAAGGGAGGCCCTGACTGGGATACCATATATAAGAAGGTATGCGACAAGGTCGTGCTCTGCCTCTCCGGCGACCAGGACAACGCCTACAACAAATATATCGCCGTCAACTGGCCCGACATCTATGTCCAGAGCCTCGGCGGCTCCATGGGCAGGTATGACAACAGCCAGTACTCCTACCTGACCTCTCCCGACTGGACAGCCGAGAACATGCGCATCGGACCTCTCGGCGCCCTCGTGAGGTGCTGGGGCGACGGCAAACAGATGGTGCCCGGCGACGTGATGGACATGATAGGCCCCTACAAGGGAGAGAGCATACAGGAGCTGGCCGACATGGGCTACATCGTGTGGACCCGTCCCCAGCCTGTCGGCACCCTCTACAGCGACGGTGACAGCGGCTGCTACTACAATCTCATCGACAACGGCCTGCGCGCCTGGGAAGACCCGACCTGGGGAGGCTGGGCAGGCAGGTGGGACCCCAAGTCCGGCCAGCCCCGCTCAGGACACCCTTCCTATATGTCCACCGACATCATGCGCATGCACAGGATGAATGTCGACACGGCCAACGGCAAGGGCCAGCCCTACAGCTTCTCAGGCTTTGGTTCCAGAGGCCCGAGGTCGACGAGACACCGGCCTTCCCCAACTTCTATCCCGAAAGGAACCTTTCGGAGGCTGCCAGGATGAAGTGGTCGGTTACTCCTGACTATGAGGACGCCAACCACTATCCCGAGGTCACCGGACCTTTTCGACATTCTCGCCGCTCCCGGCGAGACCGTGACCATCAAGGCGAAGGCGTCCGACCCCGACGGCGACGAGCTCAGCCTGAAATGGTGGTATTTCCCTGTCGGAACCTACGAGGGAGAACTCTCCGTGGACGACCCCTCTTCGGCAAGGACAACCTTCACCGTGCCCGCCGACGCCCTGCCCGGACAGACGATCCACTTCGTGCTCCAGGCTGCCGACAACGGCACTCCCCAGCTCGTAAGATACCTCAGAACGGTAATAACCGTGGAATAATTATGAGAAAGAACATATTGATTGCCGTGTTTGCGGCAGTGTTGGCTGGAACGCAGCTCTTCGCACAGCAGAATCTCTTCATATCCCAGGACATCGAGTCTGCTGTCGTGAACCCCGACAATTCAGTGACCTTCCGTTTCATTGCACCCAAAGCCCACAGCGTGCAGATTGCCGGTGACTTCGCCGACGTGGTGGCCGACAATCCCATCGGAGGCATGGTGGGAACCGGGCTCATCGACATGGTTGAGGGCGAGGACGGCCTTTGGGAATACACCACCAAGCCGCTTGAGTCGGAACTCTACAGCTATATGTTCGTGGTCGACGGCATCGCCACCATCGACCCCAACAATCCCCATGTCTACCGTGATTTCGGAACTGTGAACAACGTGTTCCTCGTGGGCGGCGGGCAGGCTGACCTCTATGCGGTGAAAGACGTTCCTCACGGAACCCTCTCGTCCCGCTGGTACCACTCCGACGGCATAGGCAAGGACAGGCGCATGAATGTCTACACCCCCTACGGGTATGAGAACAGCAGCAAGCGCTATCCCGTGCTCTACCTGCTTCACGGGAGCGGAGGCGACGAGGACGAGTGGGTTGTATTCGGACGCACCTGCCAGATCATGGACAACCTGATCGCACAGGGCAAGGCCGAACCTATGATAGTCGTCATGCCCAACGGTCATGCCGAAATGCAGGCGGCTCCCGGCGAAAGCTCCCTCGGATACTACAAGCCCTTCCATTTCAGGGATCCCGAGAACAAGTTCGTCAACAATTTCATGGAGATCGTGAAGTTCGTCGACAAGAACTACCGCACCATAGCCAAGAAGAGCGGCCGTGCGGTCGCAGGCCTTTCGATGGGAGGCGGACATACCGTGAACATTTCCAGGAAATACCGTAACACCTTCGACTATATAGGAGTATTTTCCGCTGGAATAGGACGCGGCAATACCGTGGACCAGGCCGTGCTTGACGAAGAGTTCACGCAGCAGAAGAACGACGGAGTGAAGCTTTACTGGATCGGCTGCGGAAACGAGGACATGGTCTACAGTTCATGCGAAGCTCTCCGCGAGGAACTCGACAAGGTTGGAATGGACTATACATATTATGAAAACGACGGCGGACATGTGGAAAAACTGGAGGATATACCTTTCGATTTTCGCTCCGCTGCTCTTCAAGTGATGATGGATCTGGAGAGTTAATTGGTTAATTGTGTTGTGTGAGCCCCGGGCATTGTCGCCGGGGCTCTTTTTCATTCGAGCGATACTTTTTAAAGATTATCAGAAATTATTTGCCTATATTAGTACTTTCGTGTCCGACCGGTCTGAGCCGGGCCGGAACAGACAGCTGAAACTGACAACCAAAACGGATATGACCAACACACATCTCATCGGAACCATGCTGGCGGGAGTCTGCCTGCTGGCCGCCGCGTCTCCCTGCCGGGCCGACGAAGTCAAGGACTACGTCGTGGTCACCCAGGAGGGGCAAGACCCTCGGATATTCGCCTTCGTCGGGCGTGAAGATCCTCGAGGTCGACGGATTCAAGTTCAAGGACCTGAACCGCAACGGAAAGCTCGACAAATATGAAGACTGGAGGCTTCCCGCAAAGGAGAGGGCCGAGGACCTCGCCTCACAGCTCAGCATCGACGAAATAGCCGGTCTGATGCTCTACAGCGCCCACCAGGCCATCCCCGGCACCGGCGCCAGGGCGGCGACCTACGGAGGCAAGTCCTTCGAGGAGAGCGGGGCGGACCCCTCCGACATCAGCGACCAGCAGCGCAAGTTCCTCGTGGAGGACAACCTGCGCCACGTGCTGATCACCAGCGTGCAGTCGCCCGCCGTGGCGGCCCGCTGGAACAACAAGGTGCAGGCTCTCTGCGAGAGCATAGGCCACGGAATCCCGGCCAACAACAGCTCTGACCCCCGCAACGGCACCACCGCCAACACCGAGTATAACGAGGGCGCCGGCGGACAGATATCCTCTGGCCCGGACAGCTCGGCCTCGCCGCCACCTTCGACCCCGACATAGTGCGCCGTTTCGGCGACATAGCGTCGCACGAATACCGTGCGCTCGGCATCGCCACCGCCCTTTCGCCCCAGATAGACCTGGCCACCGAGCCGCGCTGGAGCCGCGTCAACGGCACTTTTGGCGAAGACTACGACCTGGCCACCGACATGGCGCGCGCCTATTGCGACGGCTTCCAGTCCAGCGAGGACAACGCCGGAGGCTGGGGCATGTACAGCGTGAATGCCATGATTAAGCACTGGCCGGGCGGAGGCCCCGAGGAGGGCGGTCGCGACGGGCACTTCGACTACGGCAAATACGCCGTATATCCCGGCAACAACTTCGACAACCTGCTGCGCCCCTTTACCGAGGGTGCCTTCAAGCTCGAAGGCGGCACCGGGATGGCGGCCAGCGTGATGCCCTACTACACGATCTCCTACGGCCAGAACGGAGGCACGGGCAGCAACCGCGGCAACAGCTACAACCGCTACCTCATCACTGACCTGCTGCGCCAGAAGTACGGCTTCGACGGAGTGGTCTGCACCGACTGGATGATAACGGCCGACGTGAGCGGAGTCTCCAAGTTCGAGGGCAAGTGCTGGGGCGCCGAGAACCTCAGCGTCGAGCAGCGCCACTATGAGATACTCAAGGCCGGAGTCGACCAGTTCGGCGGCAACAACGACAAGCAGCCCGTGATCATGGCCTACAAGATGTGGAAGGACGAGTTCGGCACCAAGTCCGCGCGCGAGCGCTTCGAGCAGTCGGCGGTACGCCTGCTGGTCAACATCTTCCGCACCGGACTCTTCGAGAACCCCTACCTCGACCCCGAGGAGAGCCAGAGAATCGTGGGCAACCCCGAGTACATGCAGGCCGGCTACGACGCCCAACTCAAGAGCATAGTGATGCTCAAGAACAAGGACAACGTCCTCCCGCTCAAGAGCAGGAAGCTCAAGGCCTACGTTCCCAAGCGTTTCGTGAAGGGCGTGGCCGACTGGTGGGGCAACAAGGCCGAGGACAGGTGGGAGTATCCCGTGAGCCCCGAGGTGGTCGGAAAATATTTCGAGCTCACCGAGAACCCCGATGAGGCCGACTTCGCCCTGGTGTTCATCGAGAGCCCCAACGGCGGCACCGGCTACAGTGACGAGGATGTCAAGGCCGGCGGCAACGGCTACGTGCCCATCTCCCTGCAATACGGTCCCTACACGGCGACCACCGCGCGCGCGGTGAGCCTGGCAGGCGGTGATACGTTCGAGGACTTCGACAACCGCAGCTACAAGGACAAGACCGTGACCGCCAGCAACTCCGACGACGCCAGGATGGTGCGTGAAGCCCGCGAGGCCATAGGCGACAAGCCTCTGATCCTCTCCGTGAAATGCTTCAAGCCCTGCGTGCTCGCCGAGGTCGAGCCCTATGCCGACGCGATCGTGGTCGACTTCGAGACCCAGGCCCAGGCAGTGCTCGACATCGTGACCGGAAAGGCCGAGCCGAGCGGACTCCTCCCCATGCAGTTCCCCAGGGACATGCTGACCGTCGAGGCTCAGTTTGAAGATGTGCCCCGCGACATGATCCCCTATGTCGACAGCGAGGGCAACGCCTACGACTTCGCCTTCGGAATGAACTGGGACGGCGTGATCAGCGACGAGCGCGTTGCGAAGTACAAATAGACCAACACAACACCTCACCGATATGAACAGAATCTACAGATTTCTCGTGCTTCCCCTCGCCGTGTTCGCGGCGGCGGAGGCCAGCGGACAGCAGGCTCCCCAGCTCGGGGAAGCCTCCCTTGACAAGGTCGTGAAGGCCATGACCCTCGAAGAAAAGGCCATGCTGGTGGTCGGAACAGGAATGGAGAGCATGGCTTCAGGCAGCTTCGCCGTGGTCGGCCA
>VOFD01002940.1_pt1 | contig 32937 bp, 43 predicted proteins | sample 5384101 | NCBI WGS metagenome assembly VOFD01 (sample SAMN12384723, study PRJNA508395) | human gut metagenome | isolation source: healthy gut C | host: Homo sapiens
GCAGGTTCTCGGTGACGTCCTCCCCCACCCGGCCGTCCCCGGGTGGCCCCCGGACGAAGACCCCGTCCTCATACTCCAGCGCCACCGAGAGGCCGTCCACCTTTGGCTCCACCACATAGCGGGCGTCCGGCGCCGCGCCCCGCACCCGCTGGTCAAACTGGCGCAGCTCCTCAAAGTCGAATACGTCCTGGAGGGACTCCAGGGGCACCCGATGGACCACCTGCTGGAAGGCGTCCAGGGCCTTCCCCCACCCGCTGGGTGGGGGAGTCGGGGGTGATCCACTCCGGGTGGGCTGCTTCCAGCTCTTCCAGCCGGCGCAGCTTGTGGTCGTAGTCGTAGTCCGTCATGGTGGGGGCGTCCTGGACATAATACTCATAGTTGGCCTGCACCAGCTCCCGGCGCAGGCACTCCAGCTCCTGTTTTTCATCCATGAAAGGCATCTCTCCTCTGTATCACGCGGCCCCGTTCAGGGTCAGATATGTGTCGGGCACCGCCCCAACAATGACGGTCTCCGCCACCCGCAGGCCGGTCTCTACGGTCAGCTCCGTCTGCCCGCCGGGCAGGATCAGCGTCACGGGGACGGCCACCTCCAGCTCGATGCGGTGCAGGGTCTGGTTCACCCCCGCCTGGGAGAAGTCGCTGCGGAATTCCGCCGACACCGTCCCCACCCGCAGGGCCCGCACCCGCAGCTCCGGGCCCCGGGCCCACACCAGTTCGCTGTCCACGAGGCTGCCCAGGGGGGATGCGGATCTCGGAGGCGTCCACCCCCTCCAGTGCGGAGAGGATCTGGGCCACCAGCTGAGCCCGCAGCAGGTTCATGGCCGCCATATCCGTGGTGATGGAAACGATGGCCCCGGAGGCGTCCCGCTGGATGGTGACGAAGTCCCCGTAGTCCACGTCCCGCTCCCGCCAGGTCGGCGGCGATGGCCCGGTCGATGACGGCGGTGAGGGCGTTGGCTGCCTGGGCCCGGGCCGCCGCCTCGGAGCACCAGCACGGTGGTGTCGAGGGGCTCCCTGCAGTAGGCGGCGAGCTTGTCGATGTCGGCCATGGCCTGCGCCTCCTTCACCACCACGAGCCTCCTTTCGGCCATCATGGGGTAGCGCCTGGCTTCGGAGACCACCTCGTCGGCGTCGACGTCGGAGCCGTACCAGACCGTTTCGTTGAAGTCCTTGTCCTCCTCGGGGATGCAGTGCCGCTGGATCTCCCGGCAGACGAGCTCCGGGTAGTAGGGTTCGTCTCCCATCAGGAGGTATATCGGGCTGAACCTGCCGTGCGCGGCGTCTTCGGCGATCTGCCTGCACAGGGCGTCGATACTTAACGAATTCTTAGCCATATCGATGCAAAAATACGTTTTTTTCTTCTTAAATTAGCGCCCGCTATGGCAATAATAGAGTGCAATCACATCACGAAGACTTTCGGGGAGAAGGTGGCCATCAAGGACATCAACCTCTCGATTCCCGAGGGTAAGATCTTCGGTCTGCTGGGTCCCAACGGGCCGGAAAGACCACGCTAATCCGCATTATCAACCGTATAACCATCCCCAACGAGGGCCAGGTGCTCTTCAAGGGGAGCCCCATAACCCAGCGTGACGTCGAGAAGATCGGCTACATGCCCGAGGAGCGCGGCCTCTACCGCAAGATGAAGGTGGGGGAGCAGGCCATGTACTTGGCGGAGCTCAAGGGAATGAGCACCCGCGACGCGATGAACGGGCTCAAGGACTGGTTCGTGCGCTTCGGCATACAGAGCTGGTGGGACAAGAAGGTCGAGGATCTTTCGAAGGGTATGGCGCAGAAGGTGCAGTTCATCACCACCGTGGTCCACAAGCCCTCGCTGATGATACTCGACGAGCCGTTCTCCGGCTTCGACCCGGTCAACGCCGAGGTCATACGCCAGGAGATACTGAGGCTCAAGGACGAGGGGGCGACCATAATCCTGTCGACGCACAACATGGAGTCGGTCGAGGAGCTTTGCGGCGAGATCGCGCTGATCAACAAGTCGCATCTCGTGATAACCGGGGCCGTCGACGACATCCGCCGCAGGTACGGCAACAACAACGTGGAGCTCGTCTGGTCCGACGCCGAGGGCAGGCACACCGAAGTGCTGCCGCGTGAGACCGACGGGGCGTCCACCCTTGAGTCCTATATCCGCAGGGGCGTGACTGTCAATTCGTATAAGGAACTGATGCCCAGGATGAACGACATTTTCATCAAACTCGTAACAGAAGGGGAGGGCGCATAATTGAACTCAGGGATAATAGGAATAATCATAAGGCGCGAGTATCTCAACCGCGTAAAGAAGAAGAGCTTCCTGGTCACCACCTTCCTGGTGCCCGTGCTCTTCGCGGCGATGTGCCTGCTGCCTTCGCTCATCATGTTCGCGACCAAGGAGGAGAGCAAGACCGTGGCGGTGTGCGACGCCTCCGGCATAGTGCTGCCGGTGCTCGAGAACACCGAGACGGTCACCTATGCCGACTGCTCGGACATGCAGGCCGACAGCGTGAAACTGAACCTCGCCTCGCTCGGCTACGACGCCGTGCTCCAGATTTCGCCTCTCGATTCCGCCGCAAGGACGGTCGAGGCCGCCATCTATTCGGTCAAGCCGCTCGGCGTGGACATGACCGAGAACATCGGCAACCGCATCGACTATGCCGTCGAGGAATACAGGATAAGCTCCTACGACATAGAGGGGCTCGGGGAGATCATGGACGAGGTCAAGGCCGACGTGCGCCTGCGCTCCTACACCATCGAGGATGACGGGGAGGCCAAGGTGGCCGAGTCCGGAGTCTACATGGTCGTGTCCATGGTGCTCGGAATGATCATCTACATGTTCATAGCAGTGTTCGGCGGCATGGTGATGTCGTCGGTGATTGAGGAGAAGTCCAGCCGCGTCGTGGAGGTGCTCATCAGCTCCGTCAAGGCGACCGAACTCATGTTCGGCAAGATAATAGGCATCGCCATGGTGGCGCTGACACAGTTCCTGCTCTGGGTGGTGCTCACTGTTGCGATAGTGGGAGTGGTCGGCGCAGTCGCCGGACCTTCTCTCTTTGCAGGCTCCGACCCTGCGGAGATGGCCCAGATGGCCGGAATGGACCCTTCTATGGCAGAGACCGCGATTGCGGCAGCCTCCGACCAGGGGAGGCCTCGATCCTGCTGTCGTCGCTGGCCAACATTCCTTTCGGGCAGATAGTCATCTGCTTCATCGTGTTCTTCGTGTTCGGATACATGCTCTACGCATCCCTCTTCGCGGCCATAGGCTCCGCCGTGGAGAGCGAGGGGGACACGCAGCAGCTGCAGATTCCGCTCACGGTTCCCCTGCTGCTGGCGTTCTTCATCGCCCTCTATGCCTTCAAGGCCCCTGACAGCGGAATCGTGTTCTGGGGCTCCATCATACCCTTCACCTCTCCCATAGTCATGCTGGCGCGCCTTCCGTTCGGAGTGCCAGTCTGGGAGATAGTGCTGTCGGTAGTCCTGCTTGTGGCCACCTTCGCCGTCTTCGCCTGGTTCTCGGCCAAGATATACAAGGTGGGCATCCTGATGTTCGGAAAGAAGTCCTCGTGGAAAGATCTTTGGAAATGGTTCAAACAAAAGTAGCTGCAGCGGCGGCTCTCGTGCTGTTCGCCTGCTCGTGCTCGCAGACCTTCACCTGGACCAAGTACGATATGGACGGCCATCGCACCGGGGTCACCGCCCCGAGCGCGGACAACGTCGCCGAGGCGCTGGGTATGGTGAACGACAGCTGCTACGTTTCTCCCAACGGACGGGAGTTTCCTGCCGGAACTGCCACCTGGGCAGCCGCAAGGGAGATGATCGCGGTCCAGCCTCAGATGGCACCGCTCAAGGAGGTCATAGGCTATTCGGCCGAGGAGATGAGGCGTGAAGGCCCCAACTGCAAGCTCTCCAACTGGATAGTGGACCACATGCTCACCGACGTCGCCCGGCTCACCGGCAAGAAGGTGGACGTGAGCATCATCAACTCCGGCGGTATCAGGGTCGACCTGCCCAAGGGTACCGTGGTCAAGGACGACCTCGTGTCGATGCTCCCGTTCAACAACTATCTCTGCTATGTAGCCCTCAAGGGCAGCGACCTCGCCGCGCTCTTCGAATATATGGCTGACGGCCACCTGCAGTGCTTCGGCGGCGCCAGGCTGGTGCTCGACGGCAACAAGGTGGACACCCTGCTGGTCGGAGGCGCCCCCGTGGACCCTGATAAGACCTACGGCGTGGCCACCATCGACTTCCTGCTCGACGGCGGCGACCGCATCAACATCGGCAAGAACGCGCAGGAACTCATAATCACCGACGTCAAGGTCATAGACTCCATGCTTCCGTATGCGATGAGCTATGCCGAGCGCGGCGACACCATCAGGTATTTTGTCGACGACAGGCTTGTAATCAGAGGGAGGGAATGAAAATGCTTAGGAAAATATTAACGGTAGCCCTGCTCGCCCTGGCCGTGCGCATGCCAGAGGGAGCCCAGGCTGGTCATTATCCATACCAACGACACCCACAGCCATTTTGAACCTATACGCAGCGGCGCCGACGCCGGCAGAGGCGGGGTGATAGAGAGGGCCGCTTTCATCGACTCCGTGCGCAACGCCGTCGGGGAGGACAAGGTACTGCTGCTTCATGCCGGGGATTTCTGCCAGGGCACTTCGTATTTCTCGGAGCTCGGCGGACAGCTCGAGCCCAGGATAATCAACGCCCTGCGCTATGACTGCGTGACTCTGGGCAACCATGAGTTCGACAACGGCATCGAGGATCTGGAGGGCAGGCTCGCCCTGCTGGAAAACACCAAGGTGGTGAGCTCCAACATCGACGTGTCGCAGTTCGGGCTGGCCGACTACGTGAAACCATACGTGATACTCGAGAGAGGCGGCATGAAGATAGGCGTCATCGGGCTGGAGTCCAACCTTTCGGCCAACGTCAGCGCGGTCACGTCATCCCGCATACCTCAGCTCGACGACGTGGAAGTCACCAACCGCTGGGCGGAGTATCTCCACGACACCGAGAAGTGTGACTTCATCATCCTGCTCTCGCATGCCGGATATGACGCCGACCAGAAGATCGTGCCCCAGACCCGCTATCTCGACATCGTGATAGGCGGTCACTCCCACACCTTCGTGGATGACTTCCTTTATGTCAGGGACCTCGACGGCCGCAAGGTGCCCATCATCACCGACGGTTGCTTCGGTGTGGAGATGGGGGAGATAAAGGTCTACTGATTCCCCTTCCTTTTCGGGTCCTGCAGGTCGAGCCTGCGGATTCCGAAAATCTTGCTGTTGGTCCGGCAATAGACTATGTCGTAACAGCTGCATTCCTGGTGTCTGCGGTATCCTATGCAGAACCCGGTCATGCAGCTGTCGTCGAATCCTATGCCCTTCAGCTGTTCGAGCGGCGCGCTCGTGACCCGGTCGGCCAGCAGGCCCTCGAGGATCTTGTAGTTGCGGGCGAGCCTCGACATGATGTCGGAGCGGTAGTGCCGTATGTTCTGCAGCCTGCGGTTGTTGAAGGCGTTCTTGCAGCTCAGGCTGCAGAATTTCTTGTTGATGCGTCCGCTGATGCCGCAGCCGCATTCCAGGCAGCAGTTCTCTTCCTCTCCGTGCTTTAGCTTATAGTTCATCGTTCAGGTGTTTTTCTCAAATATTGCATTTGTCCGCCGTAATTCCAAGGCCTGAATTCAGATATTGCTTTTTCTTGGCATGTGCTAAGATTTATCTTTCTTATCATTTCCGATAAGAAACGTAAATAAACATACGAATTCATAAATATCTGCTTCCGGGGCTTTCCTCTCTGGTTTTTTGTGCTTTCCTTTGCTGCCGAGAGGACCGCGCGGCCTCGAAGAGAATTAACTTGAACTATAAGAACTTTATGGAACAGCTGAACAGAATCGAACTAAGGGGAGTGGTCGGGAGCATCAGGACCAGACTTTCTCCGACAACGTGATGGCAAGGATGACGGTAGCCACCAACTACGCCTATAAGGACAGGGAGGGCGCCGCCGTGATAGACACCAGCTGGCACAGCGTGGTGGCATGGGAGGGAAAGAACGTCCAGGGGCTCTCGAAGATCACGAGAGGCACCAAGGTCCATGTGACCGGCCGTCTCAGATATCAGAAATACACGGGGTCTGACGGGGTTGAGCGGGTGTCCGCGGACATAGTCGCGAACAGGATCGAGGTGATAGACGATCCCGAACCGCTGCAGTATGAAGTGTAGGCTGCACGGTGCCGGAGCAAGGGGGCGGGCCGGTTTCTGCCTCACTCCTGTGGTCCGCCTTCTGGCTCCGTTTGCATTCCTGCTTCTCATCTTCCATGCCTGCGGCCCCTTCGGTGAAGCTCTCGAGGCTCGAGAAGGAAGGTGCGGCCGCCGGTCTGAGGCTGCCTCCGGACATGCCTTCTTCGCTGCCCACGCTCGACACCGGGCTGGTGGCGCCGAGGGGAGACACCCTGAGGGTCACAGGTCTGAACGGCGAGGAGCTGCTGATAATGCGCGCCGAGCTGGACGAGGAAAGCGGGGAGATGGTGGCGGTCGACAGGATAGACGCGGCCGTGGTTACCGCCCGTTTCAGGAATGTTGCGGAAAGGAACGGCAGCATAAGGCTGGAGTTCCAGGTGACGGTACCGGAATACATGCGCGACTCCGACTGGCAGCTGAGGCTGTATCCGGAACTGAACGTGCAGGGCGAAAGCCGCCGGCTCGACGAAGTCATCATCACCGGCGAGAACTACCGCAGGGCCCAGCTGAGAGGCTATGAGCAGTACCGACGCTTTCTGTCCCGCATCATCACCGACACTCTCGACCTGATAGACATGAGGAGCCTCGAGGTCTTCATCGCGAGGAACATCCCGGAGGTCTACGCCTTCCGTTCGGATTCCAGCTATGTCTCCGACGAGGAGTTCGAGAGCAGCTTCGGGGTCACGTCGCGGCAGGCGGCCGAGCATTACACCCTCGGACATCTGGTGAGGCGCAATCGCAGGCTCATCGGGCTCAGGGACAGCAGGTGGAGGAAATATGTCAAAGCTCCCATAGTCACTGAGGGCGTCAGGCTCGACACCGTGATGCGGGGCGGCGAAGGAGAGTTCATCTACAACTACGTGCAGGTCATCCCGGCGAAGGCCGGCATCAGGAAGGTGGACGTGGCTCTCTCCGGAGGGATATTCCGCGAGGACAAGCGGCTCTACAACATTCCGCTCTCGGAGCCTCTGACCTTCTATGTGAGCTCACTGAGCTCGCTCGCCGACGGGACGGAGAAATATCTGACAAGGATAATCTCCCGCAACGTCGAGGCGAACATGAACTGCCATATCGACTTCAGCGTCGGGAGCAGCAGGATAGAGACCGGGCTCGGCGGCAATGCATCGGAGATAGGGAGAATCGAGGCGACTCTCAGAACCCTGCTGACCGACGACTCCTTTGTGATGGACTCCATCATGATAATCGCCTCGGCCTCGCCCGAAGGCAGTCTGAAATCCAATCTGGCCCTGAGCTTCTCACGTGCGCGCTCGGTTTCGGAATTCTTTTCGGCCCGGTGGACAGGCTCAAGGATTCGCTCAGGAGGGAGGCCGGAGTCTTCATGTCGCTCGGACGACCCGGAAGACGGCGGACGCAGTCTCCGGCTGCCGGAAATCGTCTTCTCCTCGAAGAGCGGCGGCGAGAACTGGTTCGAGCTCGACAGGCTGGTTGCGGCGGATTCGCTGCTCTCGGAGGAAGACAAGCGGGCCTATCTCGAGCTGGCGGGAGAAGTCGACCTCGACAGGCGCGAGAGGAGGATGGCCGCGCTCGAAGGATACTCACGTATCAGGGAGGAACTGTATCCGCAGTTGAGGACGGTCAACTTCAACTTCTTCCTCCACCGCAGGGGATGCTCAGGATACGGTGCACACCACCACCCTGGATTCGACCTATATGGAAGGTGTGCGGCTGCTCAGGGGAGCACGAATATGAACAGGCGCTCGACAGTCTTCTGTCCTACAGGGACTACAACACCGCCGTCGCCTTCGTGGCCCTCGACAGGAACGCCTCCGCCCTCGACATCCTTTTGGAATGTCCCAGGACCGCGAGTGTCAACTACATGCTCGCCATGGTGTATTCCCGTCAGGGGAACGACAGGGACGCGGTCGAGTGCCTGATAGCCGCCTGCGGCCAGGACCCCTCGTTCAGACACAGGGCGAACCTCGACCCGGAGGTGTCGGAACTTGTGAGGAGATATGAAATAGATGAAATGCTTTAACCAAAAACTTTGAATTATGAGAAAAGTCAGTTTTATGATTCTCGCCGCCCTCGTTTCGGCTGCGGCGTGCGAGATGATCGATTCCACACCCCGCGATATTGACTCCGGGGAAGGCAGCTGCCAGCTTGAAGTCCGTTTCGCCGACAAGGCTGCGGCGACCAGAGTGACAGGACAGAGCCTGGACGACGAGTCAAGAGTCCGGAATGTCCAGATCTTCGTGTTCCGTTCCGACAACGGAGGAATCCTCGACGCCAGCGCGGCGGCAGGCTTCGACCAGCCTCTGGACTACAGCTCCGTCAGCGGTTCCGGGCCCAGCCTCAACCTGACCTGCACGACCGGCGAGAGGGAGATATGGGCGGTGGTCAACGGAGCGTCCGACCTGGTGAGCTCCGGAGCCGTGGGGAGCAGGGACGAACTGCTTCTGCAGACTTCGGCTCTGTCGGAGAACAGTTCCGCCGGCCTGTTCATGATAGGTTCCGTCGAGCAGACCCTTGCAGCCGGCAGCTCCTCGGTGGAGATTCCCGTCAGAAGGGCGTGCGCCTCGGTGATACTCGAGAGCGTGACCAACGCGATGGAGGCTCCCGCTTACCGGAAACCTGGCTCTTTCAGGCTCAGGACGTGTATCTGATGAACGTCCCCGCCCGAATCGACTATGGACAGAGCACCAGCCCCTCTTCGCTCGGCGCGTCAGACTGGTATGCGAGGCTCGGCAAGGAGGCCGACCCCGCGAAATCCGCCCTGATCCTGGACGAGTCGGCGCCCCATGTGCTCGACTACAATAATACATACAAGACCGTACACAGCTTCTACGCCTATCCCAACGACTGCCCTCCGAGCACTGACGCGAACTGGAGCCCCAGGGCCACGGTGCTCGTGCTGGAGGCGGAGTTCGACGTGGACGGGGTCACCTACGACTGCTATTACCCCGTGACTTTGTATAAGGAGGACGAGGGGACAGGACTTGAGGGCAACAGACAATACAGAGTCAGGCTGACCATCAAGCGCCCCGGATCCGACAATCCCAACGAACCGGTGGAGTTCGACAGGCTCTCAGGCGTGATAGAGGTCGTGGACTGGGAAGACGGAGCTGAATACACCGAGACGATATGAAAGCGCGCGCGGCATACGGGCGGTGCCGGTCGAAGTGTTCCTGGCATTGCTGCTGGTTCTCCCCGCCTGCTCAGTCAAGGAGGAAAGGGCCGGATGTCCGTGCTACGTCCATCTGATAGTCGACGAGTTCCTGCGCGCCGGACTCTCCGAGGCCATGGTGGCGTTCAGCTCCGGCGGCCTGGGACATAGCGAGACCCTGGACTCTCCCCGTATGAAGGCTCCTCCTACGAGAAGCAGCTGCCGCGCAGTCAGGCCAGGGCGGCGGTGGCGGCAGGCCTGGAGAACAGCCGCCTGGAGGGAGAGGTGCTGAAGGTGCCGTACGGCCTCGAAGCGGACCCGCTGTGGCTGTACTTCGAGGACTTCGAGTGCGAGGGCGACGACAAGTATCTGCTGGCCGCTCCGAGCAAACAGTATTGCAACCTTACCATAGTCGTGACAGGAATGGACGAGGAGAGCGAGTACAACTGCTCGCTGCAGGTCTACGCCGGCAGCAGCGACGTGGAACTCTATACCGGGCATCCGGCTGGCGGCAAATACCATGCGACGGCGAGACGCGTAGGCCCGCTGGTGTATGCAGTGAGGATACCGCGCCAGCAGGGAAACGAGCTGCTGCTGGAGATAAGCCCGCCTCCGACGAGGAATGCGGCGGAGCCCATGGTCCTCGACCTCGGGGACGAGTTCCGGCGGGCAGGGTATGATGGGGGAGGCATAATCTGATGGACGCCAGCGCAGTGGTGGACTATGCCAGCGCCGACATATCCTTCGACATAGTCGACTGGGATATCGACGGCAGTTTCGGAGATGTTGAAATTTAAGAAAGGAAATATGAAAGTCAGAACGATATTATTTGCGGCGGGCCTCATGTGCATCTCGGCGGCCGTATCATGTGACCCGAATCCGCTGCCGGTCAGGTTCGTCGGCAGCGGGGACGGCAGTGTGCAGCTAAACATCGATGCCGACGGCGGACACCGGCTCAAGTCCAGTCTCGGCAGCGGCATCGAGGAAGTCTTCACCGGCGCGGCTCTCGGAGTGTATGACAGCGCGACGGGGCTGCTGGCGGCCGAAGTCGAGATTCCGGCCGACAAACTGGGAGGCAGCATGCTGATCAGCCTGCCGATGGGCAGGACCTACGACTTCTACCTTCTGGGCAACCTGCGTCTGATGGAGGACGACGGTTCGTGGGTGCTGCCGTCGTTCCCGGCCACTTCCGCGGAGATGGACTCTTTCAGCTACAGGCTCGACGGAGGCGAGGCGGATACCGGCCTCAGGAGGAGAGCTTCGCGGAGGTGTCGCGCTGGGGTATCCCCATGTGCTGGAGCCGCAAGGGCGTGGATCCCTTCACCGAAGGCTCTGTGGACATCAGGATGGAGCGCCTGTTTGCGAAGCTCGTGCTCACGGTAGACCACGCGGGCATAGCCGGGACCGACTTGGAGGCCTTCAGGAACGGCAGCGTGCATATACGTCAGTCCAACTGCCTGCTGAAGCCCCTTCGCTCAGGAGGGTTCGAAGGCGGCTTCTGCGGCGGACGTGATTCATGTCAGCGACTATGAAAGCACCATGGAAAACGGCCTGCTCAAGGATTTCGTGTTCTACGTTCCGGAAAACCGGCAGGGAGTGCTGATGCCTGACAACAGGGACCCTGCGGAGAAGGATATCGACGGAGTGGACAGGGTCTGCGGCGGTGGTGTCAGCGGGCTGCTGACCTATCTAGAGTTCAAGGGGCATATGGACGGCTCGCGGCTGGGTTTCGACGGCGAGGTGGTCTACCGTTTCTTCCTCGGCCGGGACGCCACCTCCGACTTCGACGTGGAGCGGAACCGCGAGATTCACGTAAGCCTGAAATTCAATCCGGAGTCGGTGTTCGAGCCGGACTGGAAACTGGACAGCGGCGGGCTGGAGGACGGCAGGGAGTTCTTTCTTTCGGGTGACCTTGCCGGCAGACTTCCGGAGGGCAAGGAGATAGTCGTGAGGAAGAACCGCCCCGGAACTTTCGGGCTCAACCTCGTGCTCGAGGCCGGCGGAACCAACAGGATAGGCTCGGCGACCCTTGTCGACAGCGGCTATGAGCCTTCGTCGCTGGCGGATTTCGCCTGGACGAGCGACTTCTGGTCCGCCGGCCACAATGCGGTGGACGAACCCCGCAGGGCGGAACTCGCGGAGCTGGGCATCTCGGTGTCGTATTCCGACGGCAAGTTCAGCTTCAGTGTCACCGACCCCTCGAAATTCGTCACCGGCAGGAGAATACCGCTGAAACTGTCCCTGCTTCCCGGCGGCGTGGAGACCACGGCAGTGATAGTCACCGGAGAGGACATTTCGGTGGAGGAGGTCTCCGGGAAGAGCCTGTACGAGGACTTTTTCCTTGCACAGAGCCGCGGCCTGAAATTCAAAAGGGGTTCGCGGGGAGAAGATCTATTATATGGCCGACCAGGACGAGGTCAGGAACGGGGTTTCGGCCGGGCACGGGCGCAACATCCAGTGGAAGACGAGCAACAGGGAGACCGACGCCTTCGTGTCCTGCCGCCTGGATGCAGCGGGGAATCCGGTATACCCGTATCAGGACTACGGAGCGTACGAAAGCCAGAGTCTGGGCAAGGACGGGGAGCTCAAGGTCTACGCCTTCTTCCCCAACAACTTCTACTCCGGCGGGCACCGTTCGGTCGACGGACGCATCTACATCTGCTCCGACGACATCCACAACGACGGGCTGATCGCGGTTCCGCTCAGGATACGGCAGCCTTATTTCAAGGCGGAGCGGCCCGAGAGCCAATCGGTCTATTTCCGCTTCGACGGCAATGAGGTTCCGGTCAGCGCAGGTTACTATGAGAGTTCGGGCGGCTCGCGTCTCAAGCCTTCGGAGTTCGACCCTGAGCTATACCGGAGGCTGCTTTCGCTGCAGCTGGAATGGCGCGACAAACAGAGGTGGGCGGACTGCATAAAGGTCTCCGACGACCAGACTTCGATGTATCTCTACCGGACCACGCTCAACGGAAAAGGAATCGAGGAGAGCATCAGGGGAGTCGAGAACATAGGAACTATGCAGATAAAACCGAACCCGTCCACAGGTCTGTACGCCTACGTCAGCTCCCAGATGTATCACTGCTATGTGTCCGTGCCCTATCATCTCGGCGGGCCGTATCTCAAGGAAGCGACTATTTCAATTATGATACGGGCAGGCCGATTGAGGCCAATGTGCTGGTCTCATATCCGTACAATGATCCTGAAGTCATAGAGTTCTCGACCGACGGGCCCACCGTGAACTACATCACCCAGTCCGGAGAGCTGATCGAGCCTGTGCTGGACATCGGGCTCGACGGGTCGAGCTTCAAGCTGTCTTTCGATGAAAGCAGGCAGCCGGAGAAGAGCAGGAACGGTGATTTTATTCCCGGAGGGCTGCTGGTCCCGTATGGCGACCATACCATGACCATGAAGGTGACCAACCGCTGGGACGGCCGCAGCCTGGAGTTCAGCTACGAAGTCAGCTTCAATTACGACCTGATTCTCGGTCAGTTCGCGATATTCAGGCCCAAAAGGATGGCCACGGTCTACATCACAGGGACGAGGAACGTGAAGTATCTCGAGAAGTATGGCTCCGACGCCCCCTGGGAGGACGTGCAGTTCATGCTGGAGATACTCGGCTCGGACGAGTGGCAGTCGCACGTGTCCGTAAGGAACGCCTATCTCTACGACAAGGTGTACCATGTGAATTCCCAGAAGAACTACTACGGGCCTGCCGACGATTTCGACGTGGCTTTCGTGAGTCCGGGAGTCGGCACGTGGACGCGCGCCCTGGCGGACAAGTCCATGGCTTCTGGTTCGCTGTGGCTGAACGGAATGGGCTTCCACAAGAACGGCGTGCGTGTCTATGACGGGGAGTGGGTCTCCGACATCGACATAACCGGCCATCCCGACATCAACGAGCTGTTCGTGAGCACGACCCAGCTCGGCTACATATTCAGAAACAGGACGGAGTTTTGAAAAAAGTCCGGCTCCCGCTGATGTGCGGGGCCGGACCTTTGAATGTTCCTGTGAGATTCTAGAACAGAAACGCAACTCCTGCGTGAAGCATTGAGTTGTTGGTGGTGACTGCGTCGGTCTTGTTGACATCGAGCAGGCCCCAGTCGTAGCCGACCTTGATTCTTACCATCTGGAACAGGTCGAAGCCTATTCCGACTCCGAGGGCGAAGTCGAAGCGCTGGAGGCTGGAGTTCTCGCCGTAGTTGTCAACCTTCTGCTCCACGGCGTCACCGAGAGCCGAAACGGTGGTGGTGGAAGCGAGTCCGACATTGAATCTCCGGACCTGCCAGAGCGAAGACATCCAGGAAGTCAAGGGCGTGGAAACTGTACCTGAGGTCAATGGGAATCATGAGGTAGTGGCTCTGGGTCTTTCCGTTGGCCAGCTCGAATCCAGCAATGTTCACGTCGGTGCTGCTGGTCAGGAAGCCGTAGTAGACTCCCGGGTCGACAGAGAGGCCTGCGATTATGGGGCAGGAGAAGGCTGCTCCGACATAGAAAGCCGTCTGAACTGCCCTTGGAGCTGCTGCTCTCTGAAAGTGATGACTTGCTGGTCTGATTGAGATAGCCGGCTCCGACTGATACCTGAGCCATGGCGCTGCCCGCCGCGATGGCGGCGATGGCGAGCGAAAGGATGAGTTTCTTCATATTGATATGAAATTATTGTTCGTTTTCAGTCAATAGATGAGAGCTTCAGCTGTTTTGTTGCATCGCGGTCCCAGAATATTTCCGCGGCGGCGGGAATCATTCAGTATAGAACTCGATAATGCGGCTGATGGCCCTTTCGCAGACCGGGCAGAAAGAGGGCCAGTCGTTGATTTTCATCCTGCATTCGGGGAATCCGCGGTAGACCCCTTCCGACTGGTAGCCGGCGCCCTCGTACAGCCCGACCTCGAAGTCTTCGGGCTCTCCGGCCCAGCCTTCGGTCTGCTGGGCGTCCTTGCCGACGGGCGTGCATCCTTCCGGGACCATGTCCGCCCATTTGAGGGAGAAGTCCCTGAGGGTGGTGATGTTCTGCTCCCACGGCTCCGCGTCGGGGTAGTAGTATTCGGTGTACTGGTCGTCGTAGAAATACTCGTCGGCAAGTCCGGCGAAGCTGTGGCCGAATTCATGGACGATCACCGGCGCCGTCCATTCGTTGTGCGCGGCGGAGAGCAGGTAGGAATTGAATATGCCTCCTCCTCCGTAGGTGTCCGTGTTGGCGAGAATGATTATGTGCTCGTAGGGGATTCCGGCAAAGGGAGTCGTGGAGCTTGAAGATGTTGAGCGTTGTGAGGTAGCGGTCGGAGTAGAAGGTGTCGAAGTGAGAGCCCAGCGCCGTGTTCTTCCATACTCCGTCGTGCGGCACGCTCACCCGCTCTCGTCGGAAGGCAGCGCGACGGCGACCACGTTGAACCTGTCCGAAAGCTCCTTGAAGGGGAGTGGGAGAAGATGCTCTCCGCGGCCTTCGCCGCGTCTTCGTAGAATAGTCCGGCTTCGGCGGCCGTGTAGCCCTCGGCGACTATGGCGAGGTCGATCTTCTCGGCCTGGCTGCCGTTCTCCATGATATACCGGTGCGGAGCCGCCGGACGCCTCGTCCTGCGGATCAGGATGTCGTCGGGGTCTACCTGGAACTCCCTGGCCGCGATGACTTCTCCGCGGTTGCCGTAGAGCTCTATCCTCACCACGGCTTCATCTTCGGGCATGGGTACCAGAAACACGTTCTCGAAGGCCTTGTCGGTGCGCGTGGCCTCTTCGGTGTTGAGCCATTCCTGGAACAGCGTGGAGAAGGAGTTGACGTATGTCAGCCTCCCTCCGTCCTTCTCCCTGACCGACACCTGGCCGTTGCCTCTCAGGGGCGGTCTGTCCATGTTGCCGCTCCTGCCTGCCCAGGGGCCGGCTTCCGAGAGGGAGGAAAGCGCGATGTGGCGGCCGTCGGGCCCGCCGGAGAATATGCAGTCTATGCGGAGCGTAGTGGTGGTCGGGTCTGCGGCGCAGGTGATTCCCGCGGAGAGCAGCAGTGCGGCGGCTGCCGCGAATAGTCTGGTTGACATGGGCTGAAAATGCTGATTCTGCATAAATGTACGCTTTATCCGCGAATCAAGCAATTCTGAAGCTGCTGAAAATCGCGGAAAATTTCGTAGCTTGCGCTCTCGAACATGAACACAGAGACCATACTTCAGAAAAAAGGCGTGAAACCGACGCCCAACAGGGTGCTCGTGCTGCGGGCCATGCTCGAGGCCGTGCGTCCCGTGTCGCTTTCGGATCTTGAGATACAGCTTGGTTCCGTGGACCGCTCCAGCATATTCAGGGTGCTCACTCTCTTCGCCGCACACCATGTGGTGCACGAGCTCGAGGATGGCAGCGGCATGATGAAGTATGAGGTATGCGCCGGGGAGGAGGAGTGCACGCTGGACGACATGCATGTCCACTTCTACTGTGAGTCCTGCCATAAGACCATCTGTTTCAAGGACCTGCATATCCCGGCTGTCGGGCTTCCCGAAGACTATGAGGTCAGTTCGGTCAATTTCATGGTCAAGGGCCTCTGCCCCGAATGCTCCCGGAAGCACAGGGAGGGCTGAACGCCGTCCGTCGAAGCCCCGATGCGACTATCTGGCACGAAATGCTGACAGATAGTCTTATTTTATGCCAATTTGTCTCCTAAATTATAATAATTCCAATTGGTACGCGAGTTGATATTAGTTAAGGCGTCCCGCAGGGGACGAGAAAAGAAAGTGAAACAAATAAAAATAGGAGATTTGAATTATGACACTCGCAAGAAGAAACTCAGAAACTTGGCTTCCTGACATTTTCAACGATTTCTTTGACACCAACTGGATGGCCAGGACAAACGCTACGGCTCCCGCCATCAACGTATTAGAACACGACGACAAATATGAGCTGGAGCTGGCCGCTCCCGGACTTACCAAAGACGACTTCAAGGTAAGCCTCGACCACGACGGCAACCTCTCCATCAATATGGAGAAGAAGCAGGAGGAGAATGGCGAGAAGAAGCATGGCCACTATCTGCGCAGGGAGTTCTCATACTCTCAGTATCAGCAGATCATGACTCTGCCTGAGGACGCAGATCGCGAGCATATCGACGCAAAGGTCGAGAACGGCGTGCTCACCGTCAACATCCCCAAGATCGTGAAGAAGCCGCAGGAGGCTCACAAGCTCATCGAAGTCAAATAATTCCGACATAAGACATTGCAGCAAGGGCCGGCATCCCGCAGGGGGCGCCGGCCCTTGTATTGATTATGGAATTGACTAACTTTAGAAAAAAATTCATAGATATGATCAGGACTATCGCTCTCGTGGCCCACGATTCCCGCAAGGCGGAACTCGTGAACTGGGTGAAGTACAACGCCGGGGTTCTCAAGGACTGCCGGCTCATCTGCACCGGCACCACCGGCCGCCTGATAGGGGAGGCTCTCAAGGAGGTTCTGGACGACGAAGCCCCGGAAGTGGTCTGCAAGCTCAGCGGCCCTCTCGGCGGCGATTTCCAGATAGGGGCGATGATAGCCGAAGGCAGCGTGGACATGCTCGTCTTCTTCTGCGACAACCTCATAATGCAGGGCCACCAGAACGACGTGATGGGCCTTGTGCGCCTCGCATCGCTCTACAACGTGCCTTTCGCCACCAACCGCAGCACAGCCGACTTCATCATCTCCTCGCCGCTGTTCCACAGCAGCGAGTACGAAAGGATAATCCCTTCGTGCATAGAGTCCTACAAGAACCGCAAGCTGCAGTAGCCCGGACTGCCGGGCAGGCTAGCGGATCAGCGGTCTGATGCAGCTGTCGAGTTCGGCGGCTATGGCCTCCTTGTCCATGTGCTGGCCGATGAACACCAGCTTTATCATCCTGTCGCCGTACTGGGGGTCCCAGTCTCTCGCGAGATTGGGGTCCTGGCGCATCATGTCGGCGAGTTCGTCGGCAGGCATGGTCGCGAACCAGAGTCCGGCGTCCTTGATCGACTTCTGCAGCCCCGCCTGCTCGAAGAGATAGCATTTGTCGGGCTCATCGTCGAAGTAGCAGATGCCCTTGGCGCGGATCACGCTCTTCGGCCAGTGCTTAGCCACGTAGTTGTCGAAGCGGTTGATGTCGAAGGGGTCGCGGCGGAAGTAGACGAAGGTGCTGATTCCGTATTCTTCGGCTTCGCCCTCCTCCTCGTCGTGGAGTTCGTGCGCGTGGTGGCCGTCGCCCTCGATTTCGTTGATCCAGGCGGCTGAGGTGGCCACCTGGTCGAAGTCGAACATCCCGGTATCGAGTATCTTCTCAAGGTCGAAGTCGCAGAAGTTGCATTCGATGATCTCGGCCTTCGGCTGAAGGTTGCGGATGATCTGCCTTATGCGTCCGAGATCGGCCCTGCTGACCTCGGACGCTTTGTTGAGAATCACTATGTTGCAGAATTCTATCTGCTGGATCAGCAGGTTCTCGATGTCGTCTTCGTCGAAGTTGCGCAGAGGGAGCGCGTCGCCGCAGTTGAATTCGCTCTGCATGCGCAGGGCGTCGACCACGGTGGCTATGCAGTCCATCCTGGCGACCGGACCGCCGTTGCCGTAGCCGAGGCTCGGGATGGAGCAGATGGTCTGGGCTATGGGGGCGGGCTCGCAGATTCCGCTGGCTTCGATCACGATGTAGTCGAAGCGTCCGTCGCGGGTGAGCTCGTCGAGCTGCTCCACGAGGTCCATCTTCAGCGTGCAGCAGATGCAGCCGTTCTGCAATGCGACGAGGCTGTCGTCCTTCTGGCCCACGACCCCGCCTTTCTCTATCAGGGCGGCGTCGACGTTGACTTCGCCGAGGTCATTGACGATCACGGCGAACTTGATTCCTTTTCTGTTGGAGAGTATGCGGTTCAGCAGAGTGGTCTTTCCGCTGCCGAGGTAACCTGTCAGCAGCAGGACCGGAATGTATTGCTTTGAGTTTTCCATGAAAGCAAAGATAGAAACAATTATGTTCGGGTGTGCCTAAGAATTGGCAAAAGCGTGTTTCTTTGCTTAAAAAGAGAAATATGTGACGAACGCCGGCTGCTCGGTGTTGCCGATGCGGGATATGTTGGGCAAATTCGCGGGAGATGATGTTAAACTTCAAAACGACCAAACTATGGAGAATTTCAATGCTAAGTACGTGAACCCCTGTCGGACTGGGGATTCAAGAGGCTTTTCGGTACGGAGATGAACAAGGATCTGCTGCTGGGGTTCCTCAGGAGCCTTTTCCCGGAGCGGGTCATTAGCGATATCGCGTACCTCAGGAACGAGCGGCAAAACCTCAGTGAAAGGGAGCGGGACTCGGTGTTCGATGTGGTGTGCACGGACCCGAGTGGGTCGCAGTTCGTGGTGGAGATGCAGAAGCGCTCGCAGCGGTACTTCCGCGACCGCGCCCTGTATTACGCCGCACATCCGATCATCGAGCAGGCGCCGAAGGGGAGTTGGAACTACCGGCTGAAGCCGGTGTGCGTGGTGGGCATACTGAATTTCGCCATGGAGCACGAGTACGGGCCGGAAGCAGGGCGCTGGCGGGAGAAACTGATTCACCGCTACCGGCTGCGGGAGGACGAGACTGGGGAGATTATGAATTCCAAGTTGGAATTTCTATATTTGGAAGTCGGGGCGTTCAGGAAAGAAATCAGCGGGAGCAGTCCGGGCACGGACAAGTGGATGTACGTCCTGAAGAACCTGTCGCGACTGGAGGAGCGTCCGCAGGCACTGCGGGAGCATGTGTTCGAAAGGCTTTTCGAGGCGGCGAAGATTGCGGCATACACGAAGGAGGAAAGGAACCAATACGAGAACGATATGATGACGGAGAACGACTACAGGAACACAATCGACTACGCGAGGGATGAAGGAATGGCTGAAGGCAAGGCTGAGGTCGCCAGGAAGATGCTGGCGGCGGGGATGCCGGCGGAGCAGATAACCGAGTTCACGGGGCTGACTGCCGAGCAGCTCGCGGCGCTGAAGTAGCCCTTGGCAAGCCTGAAAGGATTGTATGTTCAACCGGATTTGCAATCCGGTCGCTTTGCCAGACCAGAACAAGTGCTGGCCTGAGCGGTACGCCTGAGCGAAGAGAACGAACAACGAGACCGCAGAGAAACAATAAGTCCGGGAGTGTTCTTCCCGGACTGTTTGGTTAGAGTTGTATGGCGTTGATAGGTTATCGTAAATCAATTGCCGGTATGATCCCGGACGCAGCGGAACTGTAATAGCACTCTGCCGTTGTTGTTCCTGTCGCTGTTGCCCGGATTATGAAGGTAAACGTTGTCGCCTCCATAGATGAATCCGTAGCGTTCGCCATTCGCATATAGACTCTTTCCGTTGAACGAAAAGGAGGTCGCTATGCCCAGATGGCGGTCGTAGTCGCTGTTCAGATTGAAACCGTTTTCTCCTACAAGGCTCGCCATGATCAGGACCTCCCTTTGATTGGGAACCCTCCATCCCTGAGGGCAGGGATTCATGTTCCTGTTCAGGTAATCAGCCATTTCGAGCCATGTCATGACTCCGAGATTAGAAGTTATCGAGGAGCTCCGGACATCGAAGCTCCTGAACGGAGTATTGTTCTGGCTTCTTTCATTGTCGAGAGGCAGGTTGATTCCGTCATCGGGAGACGAACGCAGGGCTCGCGAGTTGATTACACTGGCGTCAACGGTATAGTAGTCACTCTCTCCGTTCTCGATTCTGTCCGATATTCCGGCAAAGTGCTCGGGTGCTTTCTTTTTCGGCAATGTCGATACCGAGGTTGCGGACGCAGCGGTAATCATATGGCAATGGCTGGCCCTGGGCGTCTTCGTACTCGTCATCCCCTCTGATGCGCAGACCTCCGAGAGACGCACCTTCCTCCGCCCAGATAATCCAGTAGTTGCCTCCTGTGGGACGATGAGAACTGGTGATGAGGTGGTTTTGCTCCGATCCGTCTCCCTGATACATCCAGGCTTCATCGTCGATTGCTCCCTGTCCAATCCAGAGACCGGTGAGCTGGTCGCGGGCCGCGAGATACCAGTAGATCTCATCCGCGTCGGTCAGGTTGTTGCCGTTCAGGTCCCTGTTCCTCGTGATGCAGGCGTAGAAGGCGTTGCGGTAATCGACGTTCAGGTCGTTCCCGTTCTCGACATCCTTGTTTACATTCATGGCGTCCGTCCAGTGTATGGTGCCCTGTCTGTCGTTGCCGTTCCAGTCCGTCCCGACCCAGAAGTTCAGGAAATTGGTTCTTCCGTCACCGAGAGTGTTGGTCCTCTTGCCGATTTCATTGTTGTAGTTGTCGTGGATAGGGCCGTTGCCGCCAATTCTATTCGTGACATGTGTGAGCGGTCCCGTCTCGTTGGTCGTCTCCAGTCCCCATGCGTTGTCGGTGCAGTCCGGGTTATAGATGGTCTTGATGGAATTCTGAGTTATGGTGATGTAGGAGTTGGTCAGAGTCGTGTTTCCGTCCGGGCTATAGGCTGTCGTGGCCATCGGAGTGATGTTCATCACACGGCTCCCGGCATCCGCATAGGCCTTCCAGAGAAGCAGCCTGCGTTTTTTGTCATCTTCGCCAGTTGACACTTCAGCCACTGACTCTCCGGGATGCACATAGTCTTCCACGCGCGGGTCGTAGATGTAGGTGTATTCGTCGCAGAAGGCCGTGACTGTGACCAATTCGTGTCCGTCGGCGTCTTCGACAAAGATATCGTGATTGTTGTCGAGCGACCATTTGAGGTAATTGATGAGCTGGTTGATGTCCCGCAGGCAGGCATTGTCCGTAAGGTCACTTTTGTAGTCGTACCAGTAATTGTCGCGGTCATGACTTTCTATGTAATCCTTGAAAGTATAGGTTCTGCCGAGATATGAATGATTCCCCATGTCATTTGCAATCGCTTCCTTGAGTTCATCGGCATTCATGTCTTCGAAGAACTGCACCCCTCCGTCGTATGCCTGTACTCCCGGGAACTTGACCATTCGATCGGAGCTTACTCCGAAATCGGCATTCACCGCAAACAGCACCCATTTGTAGTCGTAAGGACGGTTGATAAGGCCGCTTTCCTTGTCGTAGCTGACCTCTCCGATGGGGTGCGGACGCTCCAGCTTGCGCCGGCTTCGATGCTCGTGCGGTCCAGTTGGAACAGCAGTCGGGCGTAATGCGCGTCTATGGTCACCTGCTTGTTGGTGGATACCGTGATGTCCCCTTCAGCCCCCGGTCTGCGCTCCTCACCCTGGGTCACCTCGACGACGAAGTTGTTTATACCAGTGATGCGCATATTGTAGATGTAGCTGACATTACGGCGGACATCGTAGTTGTTGACAGCCTCCACGTCATTGGGCGCGTTGCCGGTCTCTCCGAGATGGACCATATAGGTGACGCTCCCGAAGACTTCCTCCTCGCTTCCGTCCGCAGCCGTCCTCGTATAGGAAAGATCGCCTGAAATTTCCACGAAAGTGGCGTTGTCGGGAGCGTAGGTGAACCGACGGCCATGCACCGGAACCCGGTTGCTCACTTCGTCGACAGGATTCTCTTCTCCGCCCGGCCAGGCTTCGCGCATTGCGTAGAGCGTGGACCAGTCGCCCTGCTCCTCGGGAGTGATGCGCTTTTTTCGGGTTCGGACGGTTCTCCCTGAGGTAGAACGCGAAAGTTCCTCCGTTGACACGGGTGGTGTCGAAGGTCTGGTAGTTGTCGTCAAGCATGCAGGAATAACCGCTGTCCGGGCTCTGCGCTTCCGCCTATCGCGGCGGCATCCCATTCCTGGCCGTCTCCCTGGCCTTTATCCTTGGGAAACAGGAAAGTGACGTCGGGCACTCTGTGCACCCGGTAGGCCATGTTGTCGAACAGCACGGAGCCGTCGACAGCGTCCTCTATGTCGACGGTCAGGTTGAACTTGATTTTCGCGTCCACGCGCTTGAGGTCGAGATTGACACCGACGCGCTCGATTTTGCCTTCATCGTCTATGTTGAGGTTTATGCCGCTTTCCTTGGCTGTCATCAGGAAGCGTGTCCTGTTGACATTGCCTTCGGTGGTGAATCTTGAACTGAGCTCTTCGAGACCGGGCGCATTGCTGACTCGGTCGAGCTGCTGGCCCACGGCGTCGGAATAATTGGCTACAGCGTAGAAGATGAACGGCCCTTTGTCACTGTAGGGGCTCATGTTAAAATCAGTGCTGTTGTTGTCCTCCGTGAAGAATTCCGGTATTGTTCCCGGGATGCCTCGCCGTCAGCCGAGGTCTTCTCGAGTATGCCGTTATGATATTGTCGTAGCCGTCGGGAATCTGGCTGTCTCTCGTGACCCAGTAGCTCTTCCTGTGTATGATTTCGCCGTTCGCGGCTGCCAGCAGCACATACAGGTTGGTCACCCGGTTCTCCACCGTCACCGACTGCTCGGTGCGGGTGTCAATATTGACCACGTCGCCGTACTCCCAGCCGATCTCAAACTCTGAAGGCGCGACGAAGTCTCCGTAGGAGCCGGCGCGAGTTCCTCCCGGGTGCATCCGGCCGCGGCAAGAAGTGCAAGCAGTCCGGCAGGAAGAATTATATTGTCTATGATGAAGCGTTTCATGATATGGATCAGCTGAAATCGGGTATGTTGACAGTCACGGTCTCGTCCCAGTCGATTACCGTGTAGGTGAAGGTTCGGTCTTCTTCTCCGGGGAGGGCGCACCATACCCGGATGCAGGAATTCCTCGGGTAGGCGGGCAGGTAAACGGTCTTGGTTTTGCCCTGTTCTCCTGTATCGACGCCTTGCGGTTTCCAGTTGTAGCTTACATCAAGAGTCGTACAGTCTCTTCCGTCCGGAGTTTCTCCGGCAGTATTGCCTCCGACAGTGTTCGGCAGTGTATAGTATTCGAAAATCTTCGTGAAGTTGTCTTCCTGATAGAACGATGATTCATCCGCATCTTCCGGGAAGTCGCAGTTGCCGTAGTAGTGAGGGTTCCTGTCGGAAGTCTTGAATTCATCTCCCTGCGCAACATGCTCGGTTGATTCCACGAACAGGCCGCTGGAAGCGACAGGGTCGTAAGACCCGAGATGGGTGATTGTCCAGTATGCGCTATTCTGGTTGCTCCAGTTGCGCACGTCCTCCGACCTGAACCACACCTCCACCTTCGAGACTGCGCGTCTCACTGAAATCGGTATGGTCTGCCATCCTGGTCGGCTGTCGATGTTGAACCGCCGGTTGCCGTAAGCCGTGCCGTCGAGGTTGCTCATCGGCAGCATCCTCCAGTCTTTGGGATCGGACGGGGCGCTGTCGGAGTATTCTATTTTCCACGCGCGGAGGTCTTCAGGCTTCAGGCTCGTATCCGGATCAGGACCCCTGGTCTCACAGGCTGGCCGTCGCCATCAACCAGGTCGAAGCAGTTGGAGTCAGGATTGAGAATCACGTAGAAATCGATGGCGCCGCCTTCGGTGAGAGTCATGGGGAATATGCCGCTTTTTCCGACATTGTCTTCGTAAACGTATCCGACGAGATAGCCACTGCCCGAGGCCGCCTGCGCGAATGCATAAATCACCGCGCTTCCTACTTCGTCAATGTTCAGCGACCTGGTGTCGAGCATCACCGAGACATTGAATTTCCCCTTCGTCCGAAGGAACGTTCTCTCTGGTGCAGGCTGCCGGCGCGACGATGCACAGAACCGCTGCGGCCAGAATCCTGAGGACAGCCGCGAGCCTGCGTGCCGGTGACGCCGTTATCAGTGAAATTCCTGCCATTTCTCTAAACATCCGGAAAAACAATTTCAGTGTTCCAGCCGACTACATCGATGGTGAGGCCGGTCTCCGTCTGCGTGAGCCTGAACCTGATGTTGACCATCTGTTCGTTGCGTTCGTCGACGGTGATGTCCAGGTCGTCCATGATATCGGACAGAGGGTTGTCGTAGATGGTCTCGCCAGTGTCGTTGCGGACTATGTTGAGCCTTGCCTCGGTGTCGTTGTCGAAGCGGGGCACGAGATACTCTGCGATGTATGAATTTTCCTCGTCGGGGTGGTCGGAGAGCATCGGAACATAGTCAGTAGCCTCGTCGGAGGGGTTGTTCGCAAAGTCGATGACGGCGGAGTGGTTGCCGTGGGTGAGTGTTACGGTGGCGTCGGACCCGGCGTCCTTCGAGGAGAGAGCGCGGAAGTCCCGACACTCGGATTGCCGAGATTCGCGAAACCGAGAAGCTCGACCCTCATCATTATGTATGACGCTTCATAGACCATAGTCTCCTTGACGGGCCGCAGGGGTGTGCGGTACGTTCAGGTCAACCGTACCGAAATACAGTTCCTCTATGCCGGCAGGCAAGTCGCCGCCGGCATGTTCGGAACTCGTTATGGTGTGGCCCTCGGGGTCGACGAAGCTGCCTTCCCCGGCGTTGCCCCAGCAGACTATGCGGTAGTCGCCGGGGTTCAGCCTGAGGTCGGCGCCCTGTCTTGCGCTAAGCTCCTCCTTGGAGATTCTCCTGGATTGGCTGAGCCTGCCGGAGGGCAGCTCGTAGATATACATCAGCACAGAGTCCACCCTGTCCGGGAAAATGTCCACGATTCCGTTCCCGAAGTAGAGGAAATCCAGCTCCACCGGGGTCTCGCAGTCATCGATGTTTTCCCTGATGCAGCCGGTGAGGCAGGTCAGGAACAGCAGTGCCGATATATATCTGATGGTTTTCATGCTTTTCTGTTATTCGAATCCGGGATATACATCATCCACAGTATACGGCACGATGGTCACGACGACATATACATTGTAGGCGTCGGTGTCCCTTGGTGCTGATGGAGATGTTGGTGGGATCCACGATGACTTTGCTTACGCGGTAGATGTAGCCGGGCCTGAGGGGTGGTCTCGGTGGTGAGATCATCGCCTGTGTAGTACTTCACCACATTGGCGAAGGCGATGCCGTCCTCGCCGCCCACTGCAGTCGGCCAGTCAACCTGGGCCTTAAGGGCTTCGGTTATGCTATTGTCCGTTACGGGCTCCCAAGTTCCAGTTCCGGCAGTCTGCCTGTGGGTTACCGTGAGGGTCATGGACTGCTGTGCGGGTTGTTCCTTGAACTGGAAGTGGAGGGAGGGCATCACGCTGCCTGAAAGGGCGGTGACATCAGAGACTGTCGAAGTGATGTCATAGGGGACGAAGAAATTGAAGGGGATGACTTTGTTTGCGCTGTTCTTGTTTCCGTTGAACAGAAGGAGTTCGTTGGTGCCGCTGGGAGTGTCATCGGAATATGCGGTGGAAACGAGATCGCCGTAACCGGTTCCAGCCTCATCATAGTTGGCATAGCTCAGGTAGTCGTTGAGTTCGGTTTCGCTGACGAGCTCCACCCACTTGCCCTTTTTAATCGGGCTTTCCTGGCCCTCGAAGGTGGGAGTAGCGAAAAGTGTTCCGGCTGCAGGATCAATCTGCACGGGGAAGAGGGGAGAGGTCTTGTATACATTGGATGCGTACACACCGACGAGCGAAGGCTGGAAGCCGCTGAATTCGACGCGGTATTCCGCCTCGCCCTCGATTTCGGTCTCAATGAAGTTGCCGGTGCCGCCATCGGTCTTGAAATATACGTATCCGGAAGTCACGACGCCGGCCTGCTGTACCTCAAGGCGGGAGAGAGCGGGACGTATGGTCACGTCTGCCTGATAGTCCTGTCCACCTTCTTCTCCGACGGTTATTACCCTGCTGTTCCGGACACGGTGCCGGCAAAGTGAGATTCACTGCTGCTCCGGCATAGAGCATCGTGTTCTGTTCTCCGGTGTAGTCAGTGAGTTTTATTGCGTCGTTGAGGGCATAAATGTAGGTTATGCTGGTTACCGTTCCGTTCGGATCAGTGTTTAGCTCGGTGATCTTGGGTCCGTTGGCAACCACGAACACCTTGCTGATGCCTTCCATTCCTATGAAGCGTACGCCGCTGTTGGGATTGCCTGTCGAAGGATCAAGGCTGTCCCAGATGATTTTCCCCGTGCCGTTCACGTCAGTCGATGCGGCGCGGTAGTAGTACTTGATCTGGTCGTTGGCGTTGGTGAAATAGATGTCGAGCCACTCGAATCCATAGTAGCCGTCTGTCCAGGGATCATCCAGCTCTTCGTCAATTTCGGCCTTTGTCCCTGTCTGGCCGAAGTTGACGCTCAAGGCGATGGACTTGAGCCCCTCGTCTGCGCCAGGAGCGGGATCCTTCTCGCAGGAGGTCAATGCCGCTGACGCTACGAGCGCCAGGCCTGCAAATACAAAAGATAATTTTTTCATGTCTGACAAATTATTGATTATTGTTCTGTCTTATTGTTCAAGCTGGTATAATACATTCTTCAGTTCCGTGAGGTTGTGGGCCGCCTCGGGTTGCCGGAGGCTGAGGCCGACTCGAAGAGCCGCAGGGCCTCCCCGTAGTCGCCTTCGCCGGCGCGGATCACGCCCAGAGTGTTCTGCAGCAGGGGTTCGCCGCGTCCCTCGAGCAGCTTGCCCGCCTCGGCGAGTCTGCCAGCCTCATAGAGGGCGGTGGCCGCCGTATTCAGGGCCGCGGGGTCGTCTGGGTAGGTGTGCGCAGCGGTGAGAAGGATTTCCAGATATTCCGGGCTGTCCTTCCCGCAGAGACCGGCTGCCGCCTTGAATTCGTCCACGCTCAGCAGTTCGGGCCGGCTGCTCCAGAGCTGTGCCGCTTCCTCGGCGCTGAACTGGCGTATGTTGTATTCGATTGAGTATTCGGTGCGACGCAGGGTGAGGGGAGTACCTTCTCGCGCAGGTGGCCGTAGAGTCCGGGGTCGCTCTTGAGCAGGCGTTCGCATTCTGCCCAGTTGCCCTCGGTCAGCATTCCGCGTACCTTGTCCAGGGTGGCGTTGCCGGCAATCTGAGGGTCTGCCGCAGCTGCCGCGAACAGGCCTTCCCAGTCCTCTCCCACGCTCTCGACCGTGAAGAGCGAGCCGGAAACCGCTTCGCCGGAGCTCTTCACGTAGTCGGCGAGGCTGTTGGCGCGCCTGAGCGCGAGCTCGCGGTTGAACTGCTCGGGTCCGTCGGGGGAGGCGTAGCCAATGAAGCGCACCGCGGTGACCGTGTAGATGCTGCTGTCGGCGGCCATGCGCATGGAGCTCATGACCTTGTCGAGCACGGAAGCGTTGTCCGCGAATGCGGGGTCGATGCCATGGAGGTTGATCTTGAACTTGAGGTCGGCGCGCTCGCGGATTTCGCGCTGCTTCACGCCGCCGGCCGGGGTGGCCGAGAATCTCCAGTCGGGCACGTACCTCGGGAGCACGTCGCCGACGCTGAGGCTGTCCTCACCTTCGATGCATCCGGCGCAGCCGCTCACCGTCTCGTAGAATACGATGCGGCCGTCGAGCATGGCGGGGTCGTAGGCGATCCGGGACACATATTCGATCTGCGCGGGGGTCCTTTTCATAGGGGCGCACGACGGTGCTGCCCTCGGGGCGTCCGATGCCGGAGAGCACCTCCATCCTGTCGACCGCCTTGGCGCGGGTGCGACCGTCGATGAAGACGGGTGCGAAGCTGTAGGTCTGCGAGCCGTCTGCCGTCACGAGCACGGGCACGATGGCCGCGGTCTGCTGGGGAGCGACCTGGAGACCGTTCCAGTCAATGGTGAACCTGAGTTCGGCCTGCTTTGCTCCTGACCTCCCCTTAGCCGATTCTTCCGTCACGATGCTGACGGGCTCCTGCTGCATGCGCAGGAAGTCGAGATAGGAGGCGTCCTGGGCGGCCGCGTCCGGGATGAAGGCGGCGGAGAGCAGGGCGAGCGTACTATATATAAAAGAGGTGTTCTTCATGGCGCGCGGAGTTTAGAATATCATGAAAATGAGGCTGATCGAGAGCTTGGTCAGCGAGAACTTGTTGGAGAAGCCTTCGTCGATCAGTTCGCCGCAGCGTATGCATTCGTATTGTTCGTATTTCGTGCCGACGTAGCCGGCGCCGACCTCGGCCTCGATGCTCCATCGCGGCGAGTATCCACTGGTAGCCGTAGCCCAGTCCGGCTCCGTACATCCAGCCCTGGTAGCGGTAGTCCCCGAGAGTCTCTATGATGCTGAAGGGGAAATAGGGGTTGGCCATGTTGAACTCGCCGCCGAGAAGGTGCGCGGCGACGAAGTGACCGTTGAAAGCCTCGCAGAACCAGAATCTGGCCTCGGGCTGAATCATCCATTGTTTTTGCTTGCGGTAGTCGGGGAAGTCCCATGCGTTATAGTTCCCGGAGAGGTCGACCGTTCATTTGGGCGCGACCGCAGCCTCCACACCCAGATTGATGGTGGCTGTCGCATCGGAAAGGAGATTGGTCTTCACCGCCAGCTCCTGCGCGTGCAGGGAGGAAGTGAACACAGTATCGTCGCAATCGTAATGACGAACCGGGTTAGAATTCGCTGTGTCATTCCAATAAACTTGTTTGCCTGCAGAACTCGATGTCCCTCTCTTGCCAGGAGAGGCCGAAATTTCTTGCGATTTTCTTAATTGCCACCCCAAAGATAGTCTATTATAATGAGATTGCCAATAGGGGGGGGCGATTATTTTTATAAATGATAAATAAGAGGGCCTGGAAGGCGGTATGACCTCTCCTGGCAAGAGAGGTTGGCAAGCAAGAAAGGCAAGGTATATATACTATGAGAAAAGTGTTTCTCGCCATGTTCATGGCGTTCTGTTCCTGGTGTTGGATAGGTGAAAAAGTTCAGGCCCAGGACATCGCGGTCAAGACCAATGCGCTCTATTGGTTGACGACCACGCCGAATCTCGGCGTTGAATTCGCCGTAGGCGACCAGACGACATTCAGTCTCGAAGGCGGATATAACCCTTGGACCTTGAATAAGGAGGAGAACAGGAAACTCAAGCACTGGATGGTTCTCCCCGAGTTCCGTTATTGGCTCTGCGAGGCCTTCAACGGACATTTCTTCGGCGTCAACAGCGGATACACATTCTTCAACATCAGCGGAATGCCCATCCCGTTCCACAGCAGGGGAGACCCGCGACTACCGCTATCAGGGCTGGGCCACCGGAGTTGGTCTGACCTACGGCTATTCGTGGATCATCGGCAAGCGTCTCAACCTCGAGCTCACCCTGGGCGTCGGCTACGTCTATTCGCAGTACGACAAGTACGAGTGCCGGACATGCGGCGACCATCTCGGACCCGAGAACAACCATTACTTCGGACTACCAAGGCCGGCATCTCTCTGATTTATATGCTGAAGTAATATGAAAAGGACTACCATCATATCCCTCGTGCTCGCAGTGTTCTGTCCGTGTATGGCGTCAGTAGCGGACGAGGTGAGCTATCTTCCCTATATTGACATCAACGGGGCGTCGGTGTCAAAGGCCGGTGCAAACGTGGAACTTTCCATGACTGTGGACGTGTCTGAACTGAGAATCGGGACGCAGCACACCGTGGCCCTGATTCCCGTGATAGTGTCGAAGGACGGAGCCTCCGAGGCCGAGTTTCCCCGATTGTGATCGACGGAAGGACGCGCAGCAAGGTCTACTACAGGGCGCAGGTGCTCGAAAGCGTCGAGCTGCCTCCCTACCACGACGGCGGCGCCGAGACCATAATGCTGAGAGACAACGGCGAACAGCAGAGCTACGACTACGCCGCAGCCATTCCCTATGCGCGCTGGATGCTCGACGGCCGCCTCGAAATCCGCGAGGAAGTTCACGGCTGTGTCAACTGCGAGCAGGGGCGCGACAGCCTCGACATGTTCCCCGTGCTGCCCGAGTATGTGCCGGGCTACCGCCTTGCCGCGATAGAGCCCGAGCCGGAGCCTGTCAAGACCCGGATAGAGACCCGCACCGCAAGGCTCAACTTCCGCCAGGACAGCCATAACATCCGTCCCGACTACAAGGACAACCGCGCCCAGCTCGACACGGTTAAGAACTCCATCGAAGCCGTACGCGACGACCGCGACCTCGAGATAACTGGTATATTCATAACGGGTTACGCTTCTCCCGAAGCGAGCGAGGCCTACAACATGGCACTGTCCGAGAGGCGTGCCGACGCACTGCGCCGCTGGATATCCGAGAACGAGGACATCGACCTCTCTCTGGTGCATTCCGAGGGAATGGGTGAGGACTGGGACGGTTTCGTCTCCTCGCTCGACGGCGTCCGCATGCTCGCCGGTCTCGACAGGATAAAGCGCATCATCGCCGAGAACGAGGGCAGGAACGACTGGGCCGAACTCCAGATACAGAGGCTCGACGACGAAATCTACCGCCGCCTGCTGAACGAGGTCTATCCTCCTCTGCGACGGCTCGAGTACCGCATCGAATACAATGTGAAGAATTTCACTCTCGAGGAAGCCCGCCAGATGCTCGAGCAGAGGCCCGAGCTGCTGAGTCTTCAGGAAATCTATATGGTTGCCGAATCCTACGGAAAGGGCACTTCCGGTTACGAGAAAGCTATGGCGGCAGCGGCAGAGTTTTACCCCGACTCTCCGGCGGTGCTGGGCGACAGGGCGCTTGCGGCAATCGGCAGGGGAGACAACGCCGAAGCGGTGCGCCTGCTTTCCGGCTCCGACGCTACCGCCTCCAACGCTGAACTGCAGAACATACTCGGGTAGCCCTCGCGCAGACAGGACAGTACGACGAAGCGGCGGACCGCCTCGGAAAGGCGGCCGGCATGGGTTCCGAGTCCGCCGTACACAACCTCAGCGAACTTAACAAGGTGACAGACCAATTATAACTGAATATTTTATCAACTAAATCTTAGAAAAAATGAACGTTAAATTTCTTGCATTGGCGGCCGTCGCCGCATCAATGACGCTTGTCGGCTGCAACAAGACCCTCACCCCCGAGGAGCCCGGCGTGCCCAAGAGCGTGACCATCAAGCTTGCGAACGTCGTTCCCGGAACGCGTAGCGCAGGCGGAGAGCAGATTGCCGAGGGAACCGCGGTGACTCTCAACAGTTTCCAGATTTTCTTCTCCGACGGAACCAACCTTCACCCTGCCAAGCAGGCGGACGGAACGACTGCCGCTGTGCAGTATTATACTGGAGCTGATGTTACCGGCAACCTTACCGGAAGTTATCACTTCCTCCCTTCTGCGGTGAACAAGGTAATCGTAGTGGGTAACCATTCGCAGTTAAATGTGACTACAGAAGCAGATCTCAACCTTGCTCTGAAAATCGCTGACGAGCAGGATATCAACAACCTCACCCTCTATGCAGAGTCAGGCCTGACTCCTGTCGCCGCCGACGACGACGACCATTCAGGCGATCATATTGGAGATATGCAAGGCTCTGCGTCTGCGGTATTCGAGGCTGACCTGAAAGTCGTGCCGAGGATTGCCAGGATTTTCATCACTGACTTCTCCTACACATATACGCCCGATGGCTCTGCCTACAAGTCTCTGACTCTCCAGAAGATGGCTCTCAACAACTATTATGCTGCCAACACCCTTGCCACCCAGGCTGTCAGCGATCTCCAGGCTACGGCAATCTCTGATGCAACCGCATGGGACTGGCTCGCAGGTCATAGCACTCCCTCTTGGGATTGGGACGACCTGAGCACTATCACCCTTACTCCGACCGCTGCAAACACCGCCGTGACCGAAGAATCCAAGCACTACTATCATTTCTTCGTAGGAAGTGGAGCGGTTCCCCAGCTCGTGCTGCAGTGCAAGAGTGCAGATGATACGCCCCTCTATCTTGCTACTTCCGGCTTCAAGGTCGGCGGAAGCGATGTCACCTGGCAGAACGGCTATATCTATGAGCTGAGCTTCGCCTTCGACGACGAGGACTGACCAGCCCCGACAAGTGCGTGGACATTACCGTTACTCCTCACGAGTGGCAGGTTGAGACAATCACCCCGAATTCTAATTCCCCTTACACATAATGGAGCCGGCACCGGGCTCCGGAACCCGGCTCCGTTTTTAAACTTTTGAGAAAACATACAGTCATGAAATCCATTAAACTGGCCTTGCCTCTGATGCTGACCTTCGGTCTTGCGCTTTCGTCCTGCATACGCGAGGACCTGAGCGAGTGTTTCAGCGATAACCTGCTTGAAATGAGCTATAAGGGCGACGGTACGGAGGAAATCTTCCCCGACAAGATATGCCGGGTGGACATGTATGTTTTCGACTCCGAGGGCAACTGCGTGAGCAGTGCGATGCTGCCGCAGGAGCAGGTTGACAGCAGGGTTGCCCAGCTGCCGCCCCTCGACCCCGGGACTACCATATCGTATGTCTCGGCAATGCCCACAGCACCGTAGTCGACAGAATCTCGTCCGGCGACTATGGCCAGATCGTGTTCATGGACGAGGACTATATGAACGGCGAGGTCGTCTCCGGCAACGACTCGCTCTATTTCGCCGCCATCGACTATGAGGTGGTCAGCGGCGAAGACCAGCGCCGGATTGTAGAATTCGAGAGCTCTCACTACGACCTCTCGGTTGAGGTGGCAGGCGTCCCCGACCCCAATTCCAAGGCCGCCGGAGCACCTTCTGTCATGGTTTGCGGCGTATCGCCCCAGACCACCTTTGAAAACGTCGCCTGCGGAGAGCCCGAGAACTATGTCCTCGAAGCGACGCACGATGTTTCGCGGCAGTATCTTTCGGCGACCGCCAACATCATGAGGCATACCGACCACAGCGCGGTTGACGTCCGCGTGGTGGCTGCCTCGGGCGAAAACTCTCGCCGAAATCAACCTGGCGGACTTCCTCGCCGACAATCCCGAGGTTGACTGCACCAGACAGGAAGTACTTATCCCAATATATATCGAGTTCA
>VOFD01002694.1_pt1 | contig 32891 bp, 38 predicted proteins | sample 5384101 | NCBI WGS metagenome assembly VOFD01 (sample SAMN12384723, study PRJNA508395) | human gut metagenome | isolation source: healthy gut C | host: Homo sapiens
TGCAGTCGTAATATGGAAGAAAGCAGAAACCTGGGACTCCAGATCATAAAGGACATGCGCCTTAACGCCTCCTTTCTTCTTGCGGAACTTTGCCCACCATAATACTGACAAGCAGAGCGGAATCGTTGTTGAATCAAATGCATAAACATTCCCCTTCAGCTTGAAGATGTCGGTTGCTCGTTTCTTGCGAGCCTGTTCCATCATGAAGAAGGCAAAGTCTTCAAAGATCCTGTAGTCACGATTCTGATTCGCTGTGGCAAATGTCGTTTTCGCTATTGGATTACGCCCCATTCCAAGGTGATAACATTTGGATTGGTGAGTCTCCAATGCAACGACAACATCACGCAGGCTCTCACGGTTACAGAGTTGTCCGAACATGAGTGCCATGAGCTGATTCCAGCAGGTGAAGTTCTTGACATACCTGTTCCCATCATACTTGTCAACCAGGTGACGGAACTTGTTGTTGTCGAGAAATTCAACCAATTGAGCGAATACATATTTGTCTTTGTTCATAGAGCAGTCCCTTTATGGGCTGCAAAATTACAAATTCAAATCGTCGCACATGAAAAATTACTTCTAATAGACTATGTTTCAACTATTTCAAAGACCGACTTGCCCGCTTTTACGGGACAGTAGTGATCGTAATTGATTTTAATCCCCAGCTCTTCGATCAAACGGTTGCCCTTGTCGCAGTCGTCGAGCCACAGATCTATGTCGCCGCATTCGCGGTGCTCCGGCCGGGGGTAGTAAATGCTGAGGCCCAGCCCTTTCAAAAGGATCGTACGGACGCCGTGCGAAGCGAAGAGCGTTGTCAGTTCGTGTGCGGCACGGGTCTGTTGGGCATGGCGCTTCTCGATGGCTTCCGAACTCAGGGCCCAACGGATTTTGAGGGCTCTGGAGGGCTGTTGCTGTTCCGGGAGCCGGAGAATCGTGTCGAAGAGCAGGGCCGTAACGCCGTGTTGGGCCGCAAGGGTAAAAAGACGGGTCCAGTCTTCTTCAGACAAGTTCAGTATGTTTGGCTGTAATATGCTAGGGGTAATGGTTGGGCGCAACAATGCAAGCAGCAAAGTATGAAGTTTATACGTAATATCTTTTTGCACATATTCCGGAAATGGCTTTATTGGTCGATCATATACTTTGCTGTTTTTCATGTTATCAACTTGTAATTTTTATATCCGGATGTTGTTTATGGCTGCTTGATTGACAGATGGTTCTAATGTATATCCTTAATACGAAGCATAAATAGTACGATTCGATTTATCGGATAAATTTTTTTATGGATGAAACAACTTCGAGAATCTGTTCGTCGGTTAAAGAGGGGCCGGAAGGAAGACATAGTCCTCGTTCGAAGATGGTTTCCGCAATTTTGTTTCCATAATATGCGTTGCGTGAGAAAATTGGCTGCATATGCATCGGACGCCAAAGCAGACGTGATTCGATATTCTCCTGTTCGAGATGTATGCGAATGTCATTCGCTGTTTTGTTATTGCATTTTTTCGCATCGACTTCGATGCAGGTCAACCAGAAGTTCGAATCGTATTCGGAGGATGGATTCTGCTTGACATGAATTCCTTCTGTGTCCGCGAAGTTTTCGGAATAAAGTGTATGTATTGCCCGGCGGCGTGCGATATATTGTTCGAGAACAGTCATTTGACCTCGACCTATACCGGCGCAAATATTGGATAATCGGTAGTTATAACCGATGTGTTTATGGTAGTAATAGGGGCGATCTTCACGTGCCTGCGTAGCGTAGAAAATTGTGCGTTTCGCCTCTTCTTCGGTTCTGCAAATCAGGGCGCCTCCGCCAGAAGTAGTGATCATTTTGTTGCCGTTGAACGACAGCGCTCCGAATTCTCCGAAAGTGCCGCATTTTTGCCCCTTGTATTCAGATCCGATAGCTTCTGCTGCGTCTTCGCAGATTGGAATATTGTACTTTTCGGCAATGGCGCATATTTCGTCTAATTTGGCTGGCATGCCGTACAGATGTACCGGAATGATGGCTTTAGGATATTTTCCGGTTTTAGCTTTTCGATCGTGGATGGCTTGTTCCAAAAATTGTGGCGACATATTCCAAGTTTCCTCTTCTGAATCGACGAAGACGGGTGTTCCGCCCAGGTAGGTTATCGGATTGGCTGATGCCGAAAATGTGAACGATTGGCAAATCACTTCGTCTCCGGGACCTATTCCCAATTGCAAAAGTCCCAAATGAATGGCTGCTGTACCGGATGAGAGGGCAACGATATGTCTGCCCTGTCCGATGAAAGTTTCTAGATCTTTTTCGAATGCATTAACGTTGGGGCCGAGCGGAACGACCCAGTTGGTATCGAATGCTTCTTGAATGAATTGCTGCTCACAGCCGCTCATACGTGCCAGCGAGAGATGGATGCGTTGTTTCATAACGAATTATTTTTGAATTTCCGGAGTCGGATACGTGTGGAAAATCGTTTGGAAAATTAGTTTCAGATCTCCTCGAAAAGTGTGGGTATAATAGTAGTCGAGATTGATTTGAACTTTGTCCGGAAAAATTATTTCATTGTTATATTTTACAGGATCGGGGACTTGTGCCAGTAGCTCTTCCTCATTGGCATATTTGAGCGAGGCTGGTCCGGTTATTCCTGGGCGTAATTTCAGAATGAGTTTATTTTCTCCAGTTAGTTGATCCGCATATCCGGGTACATCGGGACGTGGTCCGACGAAACTCATGTCACCGATCAATACATTCCATAATTCGGGGAGTTCATCGAGTTTATATTTTCTCAAAACGGCACCCAAAGGGGTGATTCGGCTCTCTCCTGCAATGGAAATACTGGAGCCTGAATGGATTACTTGCATCGAACGGAATTTATACATCGTGAAGAGCTTTCCCTCTTTTCCGACACGAACCTGTTGGAAAATGACAGGGCCTCCCGGCATTTTGATTTTGATCAAAATAGCTATGATTAGTAGAATCGGACATAAACAAATCAACCCCAAGAATGATGCCGTGCGGTCGAAAATCCACTTTGCGTCCATTGTAATGACAATTATCGAAAAATTTTATACGCGATTTTTTTTACCCAAGCAGGGGCGATGAGCAGACAGAACATGGCATAGGCGAATAAGTCGGCGGTATGGCCGTAGTGCAAGTTTTTGTTGATTTGCAATCTGTCCGCCAATTGTTTTTTTGCAAAAACCCATCCATTCCGGCGCTTTTTGAACAAGGCTTCGGTCATTCTGAATTTCAATACTACGTTCGGAAGATTTGCTATATTCACTCCATGCATTAGGCCGTCGTACCAAAGCATCGTATCTTGGTTTTTCCGATATTCAGGGCGGTAACAATGTCCGATTTTATCAAAAAAACTTTTGCGGAATAAAACGGCGGGATGGGCGAGGGGATTTCTTTTCGCAAAAAATTTCTTGCATTCGGTGGGAGTCGCTGGATAAACGATTGTTTTCCCGGATTCGCAACCTTCTTCGTCGATTTCGTTGATAGCCCCTCCGACGACATCTATTTCGGGGTGTTCATTCAGAAAACAGATCTGTTTTTCGATGCGATCCGGCAACGAGATATCGTCTGCATCCATACGGGCGATGTATTCGTAACCGTTGTCGAAACATATTTGGAGCAGATCGTTTAAGACGCAGGCGAGTCCCCGATTCTCTGCAAAACGTACAATCGATACGTTTTTGTTATTTTCATACGCTTCCAGACATGAATTTAAGGAATTTCCTATGGGACCATCTACTCCTATATATATTCGACAGGAATAAGTCTGTTTTATGATGCTGTCAATAGCGGGGCGGACGTATTGGGGCGTATCGTTTTTATAAACGGGGATAATGACGGCAACAGGATAATTCATCGTGATTAGAGTTTTGTATATTTTTCTATTATGTCCATCCACTGCTGCAAAACGGTATTTTTGTCGACTAAGTGTTTGATTGTATTGGATGCGCGAAGTCCGATCTCGCGTGCAGCCGTTTCATTTTCCGATAGATATGAAAATGCTTGTGCGATCGAGTTTGCATCGTCGGCGAAGCATCCGTTTATGTGATCTATAATTAGTTCTTTTGCACCAGATACTTTTGTACTGATTACAGGCAATCCGAGGTACATTGCTTCTATCATTGCATTCGACATTCCTTCATAGTCGGAAGATAGGACGAATACTTGTGCCGATTTCATTTGTGAAGCTATGTTAGCAGACCTGCCTTGTAACCTGACACGACATCCTTTTCGTTCTATATATTCTTCGAGTTCCTGTCGCATAGGGCCTTCTCCATAAATATCTAAGCAGTGATCAGGATGGGTTTTACTGAAAAGTGCAAAAGCATCGATCATCATTTTCTGGTTTTTTTGAGGATCGAGTCGTCCGACGGAGATTATTTTCTTTTCTTTGTGGCTGCTTAATGCTGATTGCCATTCGAATTGTTCTGATATGGGATTGGCGATTACGGATATGCGCTTATGGTATTTTGCTGGAAAATATTTCTTAATCTACGGGGTTTGTACAACCATATGTTGCATTCTGAATAAGAGCATTCTCCGTATTATTTTTCGGAATAGGCTGGCTTTTCCTGGGTCATTTCGTTCGGAAACAATAATAGGTGTCCGGGTAAACAGCATACAAGCCAATGTTGCTACAAACACAGGTAACATGAAGGCGATAACAAGGTCATATTGCCGTAAATATTTGCGTAGCCACAATAATTTAGCCGTGATGTCCCGGTGATGATCATCTGCAAATGCGAGTTTTATTGCCGGATTTATGTCGTATGCAATCATCCGTTTTCTTAAACATACGATGCTTACTTCGTAGGTTTTACAAAGAGAATTAGCAAGGGTAGAGAGGACACGTTCTGATCCACCGGAGGATAGGGTGTCCGTTACGAATACTATTTTCATCAAAAGGATTACTTTTTATCGGATGGTTGAAGGCATACAACCTTTTTTATGAGGTTTTCCCATTCTGCGTATATTTTTTCGGGAGAGTGTGTTTCGCAGAGTTTATGCGCATTATGGCTAAGATTGTCTGCGAAAAATTGGTCTGATAGTATTTTCTCCATTGCGGTCTGTAATGCTTCCACGTCGCCAATGGGGGTTAGCAATCCATTTGTCCCGTTTTTTATCAGAAATCTCGCGCCCCCACCTTTGCAGTCGGTCGATATGCGGGGTACTCCTAAAGCCATCGCTTCCATCAGTGCGTTGGGCATACCTTCGAAGTCGGATGAAAGCACGAACAGTGAAGAACGTTCGATTTTCTTCCGGATTTCTGTCGTGTAACCGGGAAAGCTGACTTTGTCGGCAATTCCCAAGTTTGAGGCCAATAATTCGAGGTCTTTCCGCAGCGGACCGTCGCCGTAAATGACCAGTTTGTAGGCTGGATATTTGGCTGTTATACCCGCGAATGCTTTTATCAGGAGAGCATGATTTTTCTGTTCGGTCAGCCTGCCGGAGGAAACGATCTGCTTGTTTCTCGGACCTGAGTATTCTGCGGTGATGAACTCCTTGTTGATCGCATTCGGAATGATTTTTACGGCTGCGCTGCCGATGGAATTCCCGTACCAGTTTTTTTGAATTTCGGTTTGGAACACCCAGCCATCGGCTTTATGGGCAACTTTCTTCAATCGCTTTTGTTTCGAAGGAGGGTACGTGGAGGGATCGACACGCTCCGAAGCGATAATTTTGGCTTTGGTGAGGAATCGAAGTGATAATAGCAGGATTGTCGGTATCGGCAACATAACTATATAACAGTCGCATCGGGTTTTGCGGATGAGCTTGCATACTCTGTAGAAACGAAGCAGATTGTCGTGCAGGAAGTTGCTCCGTTCTTGCTGGTGCAAGAGTGCTTGGCGACTTATTTTTGTCGAAAGCGGATACGTCGCCTCGTCATCGGATATGGTGATAAATTCGATATCGTGTTCACGTTGGCAGAGAAAATTGGCGAGGTTGCAACAAACTCGTTCGGCTCCTCCGCCCGAAAGTCCGCTTGTAAAGAAAACGATCTTCATGTTATTATTTACGAATCAATTGCAACATTTTGCCGGTGTTCTCTCCGAACAAGGGTTCGCCGTTGACCATTTGGCAAAACCAAGCACTTTGCCCTGTCGTATTGACTTCTATAAGAACAACGGCTCCTTCTGTATCGAGAGACAGATCCCAGGACAGAATCCCTAAGTACGGTAGATTCGCATGCATTTTTAGTACAGTTTCTTTTATTCGAGTCAAATTCCCCCCTATGTTGTAGCCTGAGAATTTGACCTTTGTATCCGGGTGAAAAACAAAATGTTCTCCTTGTTCCGAAAATGCTTCTTTTTTAGTGTACCGTCTGCGTTTATTCCGATACATACTCCTCCGTAATGGATGTTATCACGATCGGATGAAGATCGGCCCAGCCTCAATGCGATGGGGCAAATATGGATTCGGTCGTCGAGGATATAGGTTATGACCCGAAACGTATTTACAGACGATGGATTCAATGTGGCAAGAACGTCCGCTTGATGGATTAATTCCTGTACAACGAAATTATTTCCGAATTTTTCCAGTACTTCCCGAACGGCCAAAGAGCTGCCGATGTCTTGTCCTCCGACAAAGTTGCATATCTGCACATCGCGTCCGCTACTGGTGTCTATCGTCTTTTTCACCACGCATTTGCCTCGGTCGAATAATGACATATAGGCTTCGGCTGGGGATAACAGAGCATTGTTCCCGTTTCTGTATATGCCTTTTACGCAGGATAGATAGGTTTGGGGGATGTGAAGGCCTTCTATTCCGGAGAACAATAGCGGCAAAAAACTTTTGTCGCCCAATATTTCTGCTTCTCTGTATGGATTGAGTTTCGGCTCCAATCGTGTCGAAAATAGAATTTCGGGGAAATAATCTTTGCAGTATATGCCGGTGTAGCTTTTTGGTACAGTCTGTGCCAGGCCGTAGATAACGATTTTCCGTAGTTTTTCGGAAGAATTCTTTTATCTCCTGCTTCTGGGTTTCAGTCAGGGAAACTTTATCGATCAATTTTCGTTTTTTTTGGATGTTCTGCCTTTCCGAATAGGATACGAGTACTCGCCGGATCGTTCGGCTGATTGCCGTCAGATGATTTTCTATCGTATGTACAGTGCCCATTTTATCTTGTTTTAGGTGGTAATGTAAGCCATTCTCCGAATTTGTAATCCCAGTCTTCCGGTTCGAACGGAGTCATACCGCTCCAGTGGAAAAAAGTCAATTCGCCGAAATATACTTTACCATTGACTTCGTACAGATCCACACGTACCTGCGGATAACCTGCGGATAACTGGGCTGCCAATTCTTTCATTTTGTCGAAATTCAGAGGTTTATTCGGTAATACGGAGGCGTTGGGATGGCCGTTACGGAATGGAAGGTGGTTGTAATCGGCATCGAAGAAGTCGAATTTTGTTTCTTCTCCCTGTGTCATTCGATCGGAGGCAATGAAGAGTGCTTTCACTTTTCCGTCAAAACAGAAGAATTTATAGTCACGCAGCTCTCCGGAAGCATTGTCTTCCATATATTGCTCGGCAATGATCCGGGGTTTTATGTCTTTGTATGGCCATTCGCGCATTCCCCAGAAAAAATTATGCCGCAGGCAAGCGTTGATTTTGCGATGGACTTTTTTATAGTTCAGTTTTGATTTGTCCTTGCAAACGATCACACCGCCGCTGTCGTGCGTACATTTCAGCACGAAACGTTCGGGTAGTTTCGAAAAATCTATATCCTCGAATTTCTCCCATACACCGAGTGTGGGGATGAGGTATTCGTGCCCGATGATATCGCCGACGATGGCCTTTACTTCGTATTTGTCGCACAACTGTGTGTATCGTGGATTCCGGTCGTAGAGTTTGAGCCATTGCAGTTTTCGCTGAACGATTTCGGGTGTTCCAGATCGAGTTTTTTATGCATACGCGCCCAAAAAGCAATCTTCAGATATGATTTATCACTTACCCAGTTGAAATATTCTCGGTGGCCCAATGTAAGCAGCAATAAGGCTGGATTTTTTATAATATCTGTTATCGAATGGGACATATTAGTCGGCGGATGTTGATTATTTTGTCATTTGTTTTTTGTAGGCAGGATTAGCATGTCGCCCAGTTTTTTATCCCAATCTTTCGGTTCGAACGGAGTCATACTGCTAGTGGGAAAGAAAGTCAGTTCTCCGAAGAAAATATCCATTCCGATCGTATAAAAATCGACTCGGAGGAATGGGATTCCACAACTAAGTGTTTCTGCCAACGATATCATTTGAGGTAGAGTTGAAGGCATAGAAATAATGCGATCGAATTGTGGTGGGTATGCTGTTTCGACCAACGGAAGGATTTCTCCCGTTGGGGTATAATAATTAGCATGATGTTCCGTAAACGATCAAAATCTATTTTGAATAATTTTACTTTTCCGTTGAAACAGAAGAATTTATAGTCGTATAATTCATGGGATTTTTTATCTTCTATGTATTGTTCTGCGATGATGCGGGGTTTTATGTTTTTGTACGGCCACTCTCCATTATGATGGAAGTAGTCTTCCTGCAATCCGGTGCGTAATCCGTTACGGACTTTCTGCACATCCATTTGCTGTTTGTCTTTGCAAATGTACATTCCCGTTCCGCTGTTGTGATTGCATTTGATGACGAATTTGTCGGGCAGAGTATCGAAATCCACTTCTTCCGCTTTTGTCCATACTCCCAAGGTCGGGATGATGTATTTTTCTCCGATACGTTCGGCTACCCACTTTTTTGCCTCTATTTTGTCTGCCATAATAGTATATTCCGGGCGGCGATTGTATAGTTTGAGCCATTGCAATTTTTCGTTGAATGTGTGGGGGGATTTCCAATTGATTCCCCCATTTTTAGTCGAAACTTTAACGACAGAAATAGCTTGTCAGATAGTAGATTACATCCGTATAGAAAGTTGAGTAGTTTATGTACCAACAGGGATGGACGGGAGATACCCCGGTTTATTTTCGAATAAAAGGAGTGAAGATATTCGAAACGGGCTTTTTCAGATGGTATAGGATCTTGATGATACATAAGAAATAATTTTATTTCAATTTCGATACGACTGTCCTCAATTTATCGAGATGGGCTTCGCAGTTGAGATAGTTGAGTATTTGATATCTCTTTTTTCGGGTAATGAACGACGGCAGTAGGCCGTGTACGAAAAGTCGTTTGGCTGTGCGGGTGCAATAGGGCTGGAATGGAACCAGAAAATTGCGACTTGTTTTTTGTGCCCACGTTTCGAATGTTGTGTTCAGCTGGTCTTCGTTCGAGATTATTTGGTTCAACTTGTCGATGCGTTCTGCGAAAATTTTACGTTCGGCTTCGTTCATCGGTATAACGGAAGGTCGTTCGTTGCATTGTGTATACGGGTATAATTCGAATTGAGGTAATGTCTGTTTGTCGAGTCGAAGCGATACCATGAAACCTTCGTTCCAGGGACCGTGACGTTCGCTTTTATGATCGAAAAGCAGATTTCCCAAGCCATAGAAAATAGGTTTTCCGTGGTATATTTCATATCCCGAATAACAATGCTGGTGGTGGTTGATTATTGCGTCGGCGCCGGCATCTATAAAAAACGATAAGTTTCTTTCATGCGGGGAGATGGCAACGCGTAATGTTCGTGTCCTCCATGCACGATGACCAAAACATAATCGGCTTTTGTCCGTGCCTCTTGTATATTGTAATATTGTTGTATCGGATTTAATGGATTGGCGCCGGCGGTTGTGGCCGTTGCTATAGAGAACTCATGTTCACAACAATTCACGATCGCTAATGTTCCCTTCTCTTTTTGATTTATGTACAGAACAGTTGCTGCTTCAGCCGAATTCTTACCGATGCCGACTGTCTTTATTCCGGCGTTTTCAAGCAGTTCGCGGGTTTCAATACAGCATTTTGTACCTTGGTCGAGGATGTGGTTGTTGGCGAGTGTGCAAACATTGAAACCGGCATACTTGACGGCATCGACTGCGGCGGGCTGCCCTTGTAATGTGGGACCGCTTTTGGTAATTGGAACTCCTGCGTGAAAAACGATTGGGAATTCGAAATTTATGATACTGACATCTGCCTGCTCCGTGAGGTATTTAATGTCGTCGAACAACGAAGCGTAGTTGCCACGGGCGATAAGATCTGATATTCGGTATCTATCGCAAAAATCGCCTGCTATCAGAACATTCATAAGCGAGCTGTTATTTTGTTGATTATTCTATTGGCACAATATGCTGTCGTTATACCTGTTACAATAATCAATGTATAGCGCAGGTAATTACCGTAATTCAAATGGTCAAGTGTGGTTTCCCAGGGTAATAAACCGATCAATAATATCATACAACCATTGGTCAAATAGGATTCTAACGAGATTTGCCCCATAAAAGTACATATCCGTTTGATCCATACGCTTTTTTTGATGAAGAAGTACGATACGAGCATAATCGGATATATCTCCAACCATTCCCAGAACGTATTTGCCGGAAAGATAATTTTTATGACGAGAAAACAGCCTGCTATTATTCCTGTCAATTTCAAAAGATTGACTTTCTTGCCTTTTTAGAATACTGGGAGCCATATAATATCCTATGAGATAGGAAGGAATTCGTTGCAGTACGAAAGCAGTATTATTCCATACATGCGAAAACAAATTGTTGTTTTCGATTTTGATGGTACTGATTAACAGTAAGATGATGCATAAAGTCACGGTTAGCAGAGTTTGATATTTTGTTTTATCTATTATTCGGGCATAAAAGGGAGTTAAGAAATATAGCGGAATCAACATGGCGATATACCAAAAACCTTTGTGCTCCAACCAATAGTTCAATGTGGAAAGGCGGTATAAAAATATAGAAATGGAAAAATGTCCGTCGTTTACTTAATTAAATTAGTGTCCCGTTAAAATTGGGACGAAGTTAATATTAATCAAATAGTCCCTCCAAGAGGGGATAATCGAGTTCTTTGACATCGTTGAAATTAGTCTTTTCGAAGAGATCTCTCAGTGGAGTCTTATCCGTTAGTGAGATGCTCAAAATCTGCAGGACCTCATAAGTTGACCGCTTTAGTCGCATGTCGTGTTGGACGATGGCGACAAGGCAATAAGTTATGATTGCAGAGCAAATTTGTATTCTGACAGCGTTCTCTGTAGTGCCCCAGAATTTCTTAATCTTGAGGTGCTGCTTGAGCCACTTGAAGAACAACTCAATCTGCCATCGGTTCTTGTAGAGATTAGCAATTTCGAGAGCGGTAAGATGGAATGCATTCGTCAAAAATGCGAAGTCTCTGTCTTGCTCGTCATCGTGAAATCTCACAAGTCGCAGCCTCTCAGGAAACTTCTTCTGTGTGTTCACATCCGTGAGTTCAATAACGGAATCAGAAAGCACATTCTTAGGCAATCTACGTTTCCATTTCGTACACTTGTACTGTAAGTTCTTCTTCGCCCGAACCACGAAGTATGATTCATTAAGACAAATCTTGTAGAGTTCCTTGAATGCATTGTAACCACGGTCAAATACGTAGTAAGAACCTGATTCATAGGGAATCTCCTTCATTGCCTTTGAATCGTGTACCGATGCAGTCGTAATATGGAAGAAAGCAGAAACCTGGGACTCCAGATCATAAAGGACATGCGCCTTAACGCCTCCTTTCTTCTTGCGGAACTTTGCCCACCAGAATACTGACAAGCAGAGCGGAATCGTTGTTGAATCAAATGCATAAACATTCCCCTTCAGCTTGAAGATGTCGGTTGCTCGTTTCTTGCGAGCCTGTTCCATCATGAAGAAGGCAAAGTCTTCAAAGATCCTGTAGTCACGATTCTGATTCGCTGTGGCAAATGTCGTTTTCGCTATTGGATTACGCCCCATTCCAAGGTGATAACATTTGGATTGGTGAGTCTCCAATGCAACGACAACATCACGCAGGCTCTCACGGTTACAGAGTTGTCCGAACATGAGTGCCATGAGCTGATTCCAGCAGGTGAAGTTCTTGACATACCTGTTCCCATCATACTTGTCAACCAGGTGACGGAACTTGTTGTTGTCGAGAAATTAAACCAATTGAGCGAATACGTATTTGTCTTTGTTCATAGCAGTCCCTTTATGGGCTGCAAAATTACAAATTCAAATCGTCGCACATGTACTTCTAATAGACTATGTTTCAACTATTTCAAAGACCGACTTGCCCGCTTTTACGGGACAGTAGTGATATAGTCTATCAATATACAGGAAACGAATACACTTAATATAATAAGAGAGGAGTATCCCAAATATTCGAATATTCCCGCATTCCATAATTTATCTGTTCTTAGAATGTCTGTCCAAAACCATTTGAATAAGCAAGTATGTTCGCTTATAAGATAGACAGCTAGGGTATGTGCCGATAATTTATTTATGAAGTTTGATTTGAAAGTTAGATGTTTTATTCCTAAGAATAGATAAACGGAACTTATCATAACTGGTACACTCGACATCTGTTTGGGGTATAGCGATGCAAAATCAGTATAATTCCATCGAAGGGCCAATAAAGAGAGGCTGTACATACCAAAGGCAACCGTTATCGATGTTATAAAATTCAATAGGTTGTTTTTGAATTCGATTCGAATGCATTCTTTTTTAATTGCATAGGCTATCAAATACAATAGGATAAATCTGAAAATATTAAACGTATCTGTTTTTTCGAAAGCAGGCATTCAAAAATACGTAAGTTGAAAAAAATGGGTTTAAAAATGAACAGCGATCTATGGACAGCATGCAGAATATGTCGGAGCAATGATGCCATGGGCCAAAATCGGGGATTGCAATTGATAAAAAATTATTGTCTTAATGAAAAAATATGATTTTGCTTTTTATGCGGGATATGATATAATCTACCGGAGGTACAAAGAGGAAGGTAATCCTTAATTCCGCAACACTATAATTTCTTTATTTATAAGTTCCTGAGCAACAAAAAAAATGAAAACAAGCAAAAAAGAAAAAACTCTAATATGACATGGCAAAAATACAAATTAAATCTGAGAAACTCACACCTTTTGGAGGAATTTTTTCAATCATGGAGAAATTTGACTCCATGCTTTCACCCGTTATCGACTCAACACTGGGTCAGAGATGCAGCAGTATCTTCGGATATCAGTTCAGCGAGATAGTCCGTTCGCTGATGAGCGTTTATTTCTGTGGCGGCTCATGCGTGGAAGATGTAACGTCATTTCAATACTGCAGACAAACTCAACACATTGCTTATAAACGCTTTGGTTTCTACAGGCGAGTTGAAGGAAATTGAGGAATACGATGTTGACTTTGACCATCAGTTCCTTGAAACGGAGAAGTATGATGCAAAACCGACCTACAAAAAGTTCCTCGGCTACAGGCCTGGCGTATATGTTATCGGTGACAAGATAGTCTATATCGAGAACAGCGATGGTAACACGAATGTGTTTTTTTCATCAGGCAGACACCCATAAGAGATTCTTCGCTCTTCTGGAATCCCAGAACATCCGTGTAAATCGCTTCAGGGCAGACTGCGGTTCCTGCTCGAAGGAAATCGTCAGTGAGATAGAGAAGCATTGCAAACATTTCTACATCCGTGCCAACCGATGCAGTTCGCTCTACAATGACATCTTTGCTCTGAGAGGATGGAAGACGGAGGAGATTAACGGCATCCAGTTCGAACTCAATTCCATCTCGTTGAGAAATGGGAAGGCAAGTGCTATCGTCTTGTCATCCAGAGACAAAAGCGCATGGATGGAGAGCTTGACTTGTGGGAAGGTGAATACACCTACAGATCCATTCTTACCAACGATTATGACTCATCAACAAGAGACATCGTCGAATTTTACAACAAGCGTGGGAGAAACGTTTTATAAGTGGTTCTATTTTTTTTCTGTAGAGTTTTCGTATTTAGCCAATAATCGTTCCCAGGATTTGACTGCGAGAAAACCTGAAATGACGAAGAATAACTGGCATCCGAAAGCACCTGCATGTAAAAATTCCCTAATTAAGGGATTTATTTCTTTAATTAGTTGGGGTGCATGTACTAAAATAACCCCCAATATGGCCAAGCCTTTTAGGAATGTGATGTATTGCAGGTTTCCTACGTGCTTCATATTTTAGAATAGATTAAGAAGTTTGTTCGTTTCGAAATGCATAAAGAAGACATCATCCAAAGTTGTTTCCGATTCCCAAAGTAGCATTAGTAATAATAGTGAACTTGCATAGGCGATACTGAATAGTCGTGGTTTGATAATTTTTCGAGATACTCCGATTTGGTTCGCTATATAAATGTAATTGAATATGATGAGAATGAAAAAAAGCCGACTGAAGTTTACGGCAAAAAATTGAGGTACCAGCACAAGGCTGAAAATGATATTCAGTTTGAGAATTTTGTGATTGAAGACAGAACGTAGTGATTTCTGTTTCGGACTACTGATTTCTTGGTTGTTGGAATGCCTGCTGTAGTAGTATAATACCGGGAAAATTATGAATAGGTATTTGACGGTGTTATACAATGCGCCTGTCATATTGGCATAATGTCCGGTCATATATTTGTCGATTGTTGCTTCGCGTATAAGAAAATGTGAATATATGCGGAATAATAGATTGTCACTAAATATAGAAACCATATAGATAATAACGATGATTAGGAGAACAAGCTTGATTCCGTTTTTTCTGTTGATGAGGATCCATAATGGAATGAAAAATAGTAGAACCCAGTATGCGCTGTGGAACAAAGCTGCGAGTGCGATCAGGCCAGCTGAAAATAAATATTCTTTCGTCGATCTTGCTCGGACAAGAAGTAATATGGCGATTATTGCTATGATCAAAGCCATTGAATTACGTAATAGGCAGGCATCGAACATCGCTGAGAAAATAAGGTAAGAACTCCATACTGCATTCGGATGTACCGTCAGTTTTCTTATGATTATTGATAAGGCGGAACAAAATAAAATACCCGCGATATATCTGAATTCTATATAACTACATCCAAGTTTTCCGCAAATATCATTTAACCAGACATATCCTATTTCATAGGAAACATCATAACCTTGTTTTACAGTATTGTAGATGTCTTCATAATTGTAAAAGTCTAAAGGATCTTGACTACCTCCAAAAAGAGCGCATACGATGACGCATTGCAGAATATTTATTCCGATGTTCTTCGTGAACAGATATCCCGACAGGATGATTATCAACAGGAACAGATAGGCTCCTTCCATAAATTATCGGTTAAGATTGTTGAGTATCTGATTGATTTTACTCGGATTCCCATAGATGCAGGGTGAATCGTAAGGACGGTCGGGAAATGCACCGTATTCCAATTTGATTTTCAAACCATGTTCTTGGATGAATTGTTCTACGCGCTCGGCCAGGCTTATGGGCTGACCTGTGCAGCAATTTATGATACCGGTAACTTCGCGTTGCATAATGACGGCACTGATTATTTCCGCCAACTTGTCCACGGTAATAAAGTCGTATTTGTTTTTTCCCGTAGTGAATGGAAATGTTTCTCTTCCTTCTTCGTCCGCGAGGAGTAACTTGCAGAAAATGGAGTTGTTCTTTTTATCATCGCCGAGAATATAATATCCCCGTAGCCACTGTAAAATACAGCCTTTTTGCTGGGCGTATTGCATCATACAACGGCGGAGAGCATCTTTGGCGATGCCATACATGGAAAGAGGGTTGCAGGGTGTATTTTCGTCAATTGCCCCTTCCCAGTAGCCTATTTCGTGCATTGTTCCCATAACAGCGAGCTGAGGTAATCCGTCATCGATTATTCGAGTAAGGAATCGGTAATGGGCCGATAGATCTCCCAGGTGAGTTGAGGCATTGTGTACGAATCCATTGCGCCAAGCCAGATGTAGACATACGTCCGGGGTTCCTAATAATGTATATATGTTTGTATCGGGAAGGGTGAAAAGGTCGATGTTTTTCCGTTCGGCGCGTTTGTCTACTTCGTCGGTATTAAGATCACATGCTATGACTTGGATTCCTTTATCAAGTAATGTTTTTACTATATGAAGACCTATATATCCGTTGGCTCCGGTTACTAATATTTTCATTTTGAAGGAAGATTAAAATGTGTCAATAAATTGATTATAAGTAATTTTCGATGAAATTAAGTAACTCGATCGGGGACATTTTTTCTTTATAATGATAATTTATATCGATCGGGTCTTTGATTTTTTTGAGGAAATCGGAGTCAATATCGTTTGGAGAGGTGAATGTAGAGATATATTCCAGATTGAAAAACGGTTCATTTTTGATATGCGGGTTGTTGGTCAAAAGTTTTTTTCCAAGGCAGACCGCTTCGCAAGCTCTTTGTGTAAAGCCGATGCCATTTTTTGCATTACTTCCAAGATACAATGGGTGTGGAAGATGTATTGCAAGTTTTCTTCATAAGGGATCGACTTATTTAAATAAGTTATTTCATCCTTATATTTCTGGTCCTGAATATCGACGCCGGCTAATAGCAGATTGGGTTTTAAGTTGTTGTCTTTGAGAATTGTGTATATTTTGAAAATATCATTTAATCTATTTTTGGCTTTGGCCAACATATAGACGTCGCTATAGGGCATTTTTTTTTATTTTTCCGTGATAGGATGAGTACACCAATGGGTGATAGATGAATCCGTATGTTGCACAATCTCCTGGATCGAAGGACAGAACCAAGTCGAATTGCTTCTTTAAATTGTTGCAATAGAATGGATGAGTGCTTGCCAGATCTTGTAAAATGCATACGAGTTTTGCATTGGGAAATTTTTCTCTTAAGTATGTTGTAATACCTACGTCCTGTTTGATCCAATTCATAAATACGATGAAACAGAACGGTTTTGAAACTGGAACCTATGTTTGAAATAAGAATCGTTCCAAGCTGTTTTGAACGGTAATTTGACCAAACGGTTGATTGTGGGGTTAAAATGAATCCTATATAATAACCCTTTTAATGAGTTGATAGGGGGATATGGCCCTGGAATGTACTGTACGTTGTTGAATTGATAGAGATCAGAATACGAAAATTTATACAGATCCCAATCTGATCCCAATATCACATAGTTGTATTTATCCATTTTGAACAGAGATAAATTTTTGGTAGTAATAGATCAATGTGGTACAGTATATTATGGAGCATAATACATTAGTTAATAATGCCCCTTCGGTATTAAAGAGATAGACAAATGTCGTATAGCCGAATATTTTGAATACTCCATTGGCAATGCTGCTGTTTCGAATGGCTTTACCTTGTCCATGAGAACCCAGATAGCGATTGATCATATCTCCGAATCCATGGATACTGAATCCTGCCGCTAACCATACTGCATAATTACCGACGCTATGGTATTCTTCGGAATAAAGGAATGCTATTAGCGGTTTGATGAGTAAGATAAACAGGATACAAGTACCGACAGTAAGCAGAATGGAATTTTTGAGAACTTTGGAGGGAATACGTGGTTGTGTTGCAAATTGTTTGAAATAGGTGGTGCCAATGATGGCAGGAAGAGTTGATAGTGGTGTAGTTACGGTCAGTGCTAAAGTGTAGAACCCAACTTCAGTATTGTCTTCGTTGAACACTCCTAATGTGATTCCTGCCAGGTAATTGGATGCTACCATAAATAATGATCCTATGTATAATTGTAGTCCGTATTTATGATTTTCGTCATTGAGTTCTGTAAATATGTGTTTTACGTTGGATATCTTAGGATGAGCGGAGAGGATGATAATTAAAAGTACTGCAGAATAGATTCCCCATTGAATAGATATCACCGATTCCGAATCAGCTCCCCATTGCTGATAAACAAAGACGGCTGTAAGAATATACAGGAGTGTCGGTAACAAGCGTGCTATTGATAAACGTCCTATGTGGTTGTCTCCTTGTGAAACGGTATTGATATAGTTGAGAAGTAGAGGGTAGTAACATACGGGAATCGAAATTAAAAATAGTTGTGCTATGGCGGGATTAGCAGGACTATGGGCAAAATAACATACTAACATGGAAAGGCTCAATACGACACAAGCCATGATGAGTATGAGTAGCATTGTTCCCCGGATTGTGCGGGACCGCAATTCATTATTACTCAATGCCAACAATCGACTGCCGGACAGGAAATACCCGAATAGCAGCAGCGAAGCGATGAAATTGATGATGTTTTGTACGTATCTCACGTCGCCATAATCTGCCGGAGATAAAAATCGGGTGTTGATTATCGAGGCGACGACGCCCAATAGAACGCCCGACAGGGTCGAGGCATAGAGTATGACGACTTGTTTTGTCTGTTTCGTGAATTTCATGGAACCGATTGGGAACTATCGCTGCGTCTTTTGATGATCTGAGCGGGAATACCGCTGCAGATGCAATTATCGGGAATATCCCGGAATACGACGGAGTTGGGCTGTATAGCTACATTGTCGCCTATTTTACATTTTCCGGTTATCTTGACACCGGGACTTAATAATACGTTGTTGCCGATGATAGGGCGGTTGTCCGGCGTCTTATTTAATCCGATGACGACACCGCTGTTTATCTGGCAATTACATCCCATTGACAGACAATTTACTATCACTCCCCCCCCCTTGAATGCGGGATGCGCAGGCCGGGGCCGACCATATTCAGGCCGATTGCGATTTGGTATTTACCTCCGCGACGGGAAAGTCGGATTTTCCAATAGCAGGCCAGTAGCCGGTGCCAAAGATTCGCTCGTGTATTGTGGTAATATTCGCAATGTCTCAATGCGGTCAGATAATGGAAGGCAATACAGGACTCCGATTTCATGAATAGTCCGAGCCTGTATTTCAGAAAGCCGATCGATCCGATATTGCGCTGCCGGTCGGCTCGAATGTAATTTTCGAGGTCTTTTCGGGAGTTAATCATTGTTGCCTGTTGTTTGTTGTTTTTCGTACCATTGGGCGAAAATAGCGATCCCTTCCGCCAGAGAAACCTGCGGCCGATAGCCGAAATCGCGTTCGAGTTTTGTCGTGTCGGCGTAGGTCGTGTGTACATCTCCCTGTTGCATGGGCATCATTTGCAGTTGGGCGTTCTTGCCGAGGGCCTGTTCGAGCGTATGGATGAAATCCATCAGTTGAACGGGATGTCCGCATCCGATGTTATAGACTTCGGCCGGAATAGGACGGTCTTGTGTCGGGGCCGGGGCTTTGCCGATGACGCGGACCATCCCTTCGATGATGTCGTCTATATAGGTGAAGTCGCGTGAAAGATTGCCGTGATTGAATACTTTGATCGGTCGCCCCTCCCGGATGGCTCCGGCGAATAGCATGGGGGCCATATCGGGACGTCCCCAGGGACCATATACCGTGAAAAACCGTAAACCGGTGGTCGGAATTCCGTACAATCCGGAATAGACGTGCGCCATCAGTTCGTTCGATTTTTTCGTGGCAGCATAGAGGGATACGGGGTTATCTACCCGGTCTTCCTCCGAAAAGGGTGTTTTCGTATTGCCGCCGTAAACCGAACTCGAGGAGGCGTAAACGAAATGCCGGACCGGATTGTGTCGCACGCACTCGAGCAGGTTGAGGAATCCCACGATGTTGCTGTCGATGTAGGCATAGGGGTTTTCGATCGAATAGCGTACGCCGGCCTGTGCCGCCAGATTGACGACGGCATCGAATTTTTCAGCTCCGAACAGGTTCTGCAGGGCCTGTCGGTCTTCGAGGTGCATTTGGATGAACCTGTAAGCGGGATAACGATCGCTCTGCACCGGTTGTCCTTTCGCAACGAGATTCCGGTGAATGCCTGCCGTTTCGAGCCGGGCGTATTTGAGCCGGACATCGTAATAGTCATTGATAGAATCTATGCCGACGACCTGATTGCCCGCTTCGAGCAATCGTTTGGATAGGTGGTAGCCGATGAATCCGGCAGAACCGGTCACTAATATTTTCATGGTTTTCGGACTTTTTACCGGCCTTACGATTTTCGGTTTTAGGCTGTATGTTCAAAAATCGACCTTCTATATTTTACGGTACAGGAGGCCGAAATTTCGAAAAAACGGATTGTGACTTCTCGTCGTTCGAAAGCTATTTGCCGATCGCCGCGTACTCGAATCCTTCGGCAATCACTTCGTCCTTGCTGTAAATGTTGCGCCCGTCCACCAATACCGATTGTTTCATAACCCGTTTGATGACCGACCAGGAGGGAATTCGGAACTCCTTCCATTCGGTCAATACCGCCAGAGCGTCGGCGTCGATCACCACATCGTACATATCTTTGCAATAGACGACCCGGTCCCCGATTCGGCGGCGGCATTCGTCCATCGCTACCGGGTCATATACCTTCACGGAGGCTCCCGCTTCGAGCAGCTTTTCGATAACGACCAGAGCCGGTGCTTCGCGCATATCATCTGTTTCGGGTTTGAAGGCCAGGCCCCACAAGGCGATCGTCTTGCCCCGGAGTGTTCCGAGCTTATCTTGCAGTTTCTTGACTACGATCTCTTTCTGGCGTTCGTTGACCGCTTCGACCGCTTCGATCACTCCCATCGTATAGCCGTATTCGCGGGCGGTACGGGCCAGGGCCTTCACGTCTTTCGGGAAGCAGGAGCCGCCGTATCCGCATCCCGGATAGAGAAATTTCGAACCGATGCGGGTGTCTGCGCCGATACCTTTGCGCACCATGTCCACGTTGGCTCCGACCCGGTCGCAGAGGTTGGCGATCTCGTTCATAAACGAAATGCGCGTGGCCAGCATGGCGTTGGCGGCGTATTTGGTCATCTCGGCCGAGGGAATGTCCATGAAGTAGAGCCGGTAGTTGTTCATTTGGAACGGACGGTAAAGCCGTTCCATGACCTTTTTGCCCGGTCGCTCTCTACGCCGACGACCACACGATCGGGCGACATGAATCCTTGATCGCCGCTCCCTCTTTCAGGAATTCGGGGTTCGACGCCACCTCGAAATCGATTTGCTCGCCGCGTTCGGTCAGCTCTTCCTCGATGACGGCCTTGACTTTTTTTGCCGTACCGGGGATGGACTATTACCTGCGCTTCGTCGCGCGGTTTCCCGACGTCGGCGCCCTGGCTGCGGCCGACGAAGACGAAGTGCTCAAACTCTGGCAGGGATTGGGCTATTACAGCCGCGCGCGGAATCTCCACGCCGCGGCCCGGCAGGTCGTCGAACGCTACGGAGGGCGGTTTCCCGCCGCCTATGCCGACGTGCGGTCGCTCAAAGGCGTGGGCGACTATACGGCGGCGGCCGTCTGCTCGATCGCCTACGACGCGCCGTGCGCCGTGGTCGACGGCAATGTCTACCGCGTGCTGTCACGGCTCTTCGACCTCGATCTGGCCATCGACACCGCCGAGGGCCGCAAAGCGTTCGCCGCGCTTGCCGACGAACAACTCGACCGGCGTCGGCCTGCACGCTACAACCAGGCGATCATGGATTTCGGCGCGCTGCAATGCACGCCCGCCAACCCCTCCTGCAACGACTGCCCGCTGCGGGACGAATGTCTGTCGCTGGCAGCCGGAACCGTAGCGGAACGCCCCGTCAAGGCGGGCCGGACACGGATTCGCCCGCGCTATCTGAACTATCTCCATCTGGAATGCGGCGGACGCATCGCCCTGCGGCGGCGACCGGAAGGAGACATTTGGCAGGGATTGTACGACCTGCCGGCGATCGAGAGCGACCGCCCGCTGGATTTCACGGAGCTGGCCGCCGCACCGCCCTTCCGCGACATGTTCGGCACGCTTCCCTACCGGCTGGTGCGGACGATCCGTATGCCCAAACACCAGCTGTCGCACCAGACCCTCCACGCGGCGTATCACCGCCTCGCGCTCGACGCATGGCCCTCCGCTGCCGGAGGGTGGACGCTCGTGCCGTACGAACAGTTGGAGGACTATGCGATCCCGCGCCTGCTCGACCGCTATTTCGAGCGGATCGGCAACAGCGATAGCTGATCCATGCGCCATTCCTATTTCCGTATTTTCTTACGGTCTGCCGTATGAATCGGAGAGCCCGCGGCTGTGACGTATTTCCGGATTGGCCCCGCCGAGGCGGGGCTTGGGGCAAAGCCAGCCTTGGCAGTCGTGCTTCGGCGGAGCTCCGGTGTAAAATTGGGAGATCGTCGCCAAAAAGAAACCGGCACCTCGAAGGTACCGGCTTCTTTGCTTTCCATACTCCGATCAGGCGTTCCCGCCTCTGTCGGAGGCATCCCCTCCGCCCTGTACCGCAGGCGCACCTTCGGCCGGCTTGCGGCCGCGCCGGCGATGACGTCCCCCGCGGTGACGGCGGCGTTCGGTATTGCGCCCTTCGACACCCTCCGTCCCGGCGATCGCCGGAGACGCTGCACCCGAATCCGGTACGGCCTCCCGCGGTGCCGCCTTCGGCCGTTCGCCGGCGCGGCCGCCGCGTCCCTTCGCCTCGCCGCGACCTTTCCGGCCGCCGCGCCCCCGACGGTCGCCCGAAGCCGACGGCTCATACGCGGGGGCCTTACCGAGCTTCTCCGGCAACGGGAGCTTCTCCACTTCGCGCTCCATGAACTCCTCGATACGGCGGAACTTGCCCTGCTCCTTCTCGTTGACGAAGGTCAGCGCCCGCCCCGTGGCGCTCGCACGCGCCGTACGGCCGATGCGGTGGATATAATCCTCGGGGTCGTGCGGCACGTCGTAGTTGACCACCATGCCTATATCTTCGATGTCGATGCCTCGCGCCACGATGTCGGTGGCCACCAGCAGGTCGATCTTGCCGTTCTTGAAATCGAGCATCACCTCCTCGCGCTTGGCCTGATCCAGATCGGAGTGCATGGCCGCCGCATTGAGGTGCATCCGCTTGAAGGCGAAAGCCAGCTCCTTGACTTTCAGCTTCGAAGAGGAGAAGATGATCGTCTTCGATTCGAGCGGTTTGGCGAAAAGCTCCTTTATCAACCCCAATTTCTGCGTTTCGTAGAGCACGTAGGCCCCCTGCTCGATCGCCTCGTTGGGTTTCGAGACGGCGATATTGATCTCGACGGGCTTGCGCAGAATCTGCCTGGCCAGCTCGCGGATCTTGGGCGGCAGCGTAGCCGAGAACATCAGCGTCTGCCGCTCGGCGGGCAGCCGGCGGACGATGGTCATGATGTCGTCGAAGAATCCCATGTCGAGCATCCGGTCGGCCTCGTCGAGCACGAAATACTTCACGTGCGACAGGTCGACGCCGCTGTTCTGCAAGTGGGCGATCAAACGGCCCGGCGTGGCGATCACCACGTCGGCGCCGCGCAGCATCCCCTGCTTCTGCTGCTCCCAGCCGCGGCCGTCGCCGCCGCCGTAGACCACCGTCGTCGAGACGGACATGTAATAGGAGAATCCCTGCAACTGGGTGTCGATCTGCATGGCCAGCTCGCGCGTGGGAACCACCACGAGCGTCTTGACCACGTTGTCCTCGTTGCCCTCGACGAGCAGCTTGTTGAGCAGCGGCAGCGTGTAGGCCGCCGTCTTGCCCGTTCCGGTCTGTGCGCAGGCGATCAGGTCGCTCGCCTTCGAGGATCACCCGTCTTCACCTCGTCGGGGAAATCATCGCTTCAGGTGACGCTGGGCATAGGTGCCCGGCCGCTCCGAATATTTGAACATGTAGGCGAATTCGTAACCCACCTGCTCCATAAGCGAGAGCGTGGCGGCGTGCTCCTCCTCCGTCTCGCCCGAGAAGCCCGCTATCAGGTCGGTCGTGACGGCGCAGTCGGGCATCAGGCGGCGGATCGCATCGACACGTCCGAGATACCACTCACGCGTATATTTGCGGTTCATACGCTCCAGCACGGCCGTCGAGCCCGACTGTGCGGGCAGGTGTATCGCACGGCATATATTGGGCATCGAGGCCATCGTCTCGATCAGGCGGTCGCTCATGTCCTTGGGGTGCGACGTGGCGAAGCGCACGCGCAGCAGCGGCGAGATCTCGGCCACGGACTTAAGCAGAGCAGGGAAATCTACATCGCCCGTACGGTACGAATTGACGTTCTGCCCCAGCAGCGTCACCTCGCGGTATCCGTTCTCGAAGAGCGTGCGGGCCTCGGCCACGATGGTGGCGGCATCACGGCTGCGTTCGCGGCCGCGGGTATAGGGAACGACGCAATATGAACAGAAGTTGTTGCAGCCGCGCATGATGGCCACGAAGGCGCTCACGCCGTTGCGGTCGAGCCGCACGGGTGCGATCTCGGCATAGGTCTCCTCGGTCGAGAGCAGGACGTTCACGCCCTTGCCGCCGGCCTCGGCCTCGCGGACCAGGCGCGGCAGGTCGCGGTACGAGTCGGGGCCGGCGACAATGTCGACGGCATCGTCACCCTCGACAAGACGCTCCTTCAACCGCTCGGCCATGCAGCCGATGATGCCGATGAGCACCCCCTGCCGGCGGCGGCGCAGGCCCCGCAGCTCGGCCAGACGGCCCCAGATGCGCTGCTCGGCATTGTCGCGTATCGAGCAGGTATTTATCAGGATGACGTCCGCCTCCCGGGGATCGTCGGTGTAGCGCCACCCTTCGTTCTGCATGATCGACACGACGATCTCCGAATCGCCGACGTTCATCTGGCAGCCGTAGGTCTCTACGAACAGTTTTTTACCTTGCCCCTGTAACGGGCGCAGCGTATTGATTTCCAATTTGACGTTCAATTATTAATTGTCGGATTATCCCACCGCCTGGATGGTGTCCTTGTCGGGGAACTGCTTGAAGCCTTCGCCGAACGTCTCGTAGGCGTCGGTGACGACCATGAAGGCTTTGGGATCGATCTCCCGCACCTTGTTCTGCACCAGATGGACCTCCTTGCGGCTCACCACCACGAAGATCATCTCCCGGTCCTGATCGGTATACATGCCCTTGCCCTTGATGTAGGTGCCGCTGCGGTCCATATCCTCGATGATGAAATCGCGCAGTTCGGCGTGGTGATTCTCACTGATGATGAAGAGCAGTTTGTCGTACGACGCGCCGTCGATCACATAGGCCAGCACGCGCGACGAAACGTAGATCGTGATGAGCGAGTAGAACGACAGCAGCCAGCTGCCCCCCTCGACCGCCTCGCGGTCGGCGCCGCTTCCCACGCCGAAACCGATGACCAGAAGTCCCGACAGCACGACGCACGAATCGGCGAGCAGGATGCCCGTCGAGAATTTCATCTTGGCGAATTTTTGCAGATACATGGCGATGATGTCCGTACCGCCTGTCGTAGCCTGATTGCGCAAAGCACCAACCCCACTCCCAGACCGATGAGCACGGCTCCCAGCAGCGGCGAGCATCAGGTCGTTCGACAGGTCGATCACACCGCCGAAGAGCTGCTTGGGATCGAGCGCTTCGAGCGCCTCCTGGTTGGGAAAGGCGATCCACGAGCAGGTTTATCAGACCCGGCGTGAGGCAGGCGGCGAAGAGCGTGCGGCCGCCGAACTGCCGGCCGAAAACGATGATGGCGCTCGCCAGCAGCGGAACGTCGATCATATAGCCGAACGTACCGACCTGAATCGAGGGAAAGACGTTGTGCAGGACGATGCCCATGCCGTACACGCCGCCGGGAACGATGTTGTACGGGCTGACGAAATAGGAGTACCCTACCGCCATGATCAGACACCCCAGTACGATGGCGAACATCGAACGCCACCACGCGAAGGTTCCGACCGGTTCGAGAAGCGCTTTCAAATTCATACTCATGCGTCGTTTTAACTGTGCAAAAGTAATCAAATTCCCGGCAATATTCCACCCCTGTCCGGCCATATTTGAAAAAAAACGGCCCGATTTCCGAATTTTAATTATATTTGCAAATAGATTGCGATACATTTGAAGGCTTTTCATCTATGATCCTGACATATTACTGTGCTGTCTCCATGATACTTATAGCCTACCTGTTGGGATCGATTCCCAATGCGGTGTGGATCGGTAAGAAATATTACGGCATCGACATCCGCGAACACGGAAGCCGCAACGCCGGCACCACCAACATGCTGCGCGTGCTGGGCCGACGGGCCGCCCTGCCGGTCTTCGCGCTCGACGTGTTGAAAGGCTTCGTGGCCGTCGCACTGCTCGGCCTGCTCAAATACGACGACAACATCTCCGACATCTGGCTCATCAACCTGAAAATCATCGCCGTATTCGCCGCCGTGCTGGGACACATCTTCCCCGTCTTCGCCCACTTCAAGGGCGGCAAAGGCGTGGCGACGCTGGTGGGCGCCGTGCTCGGTATCCATCCGATCACCGTCCTGCTCTGCTTCGGTATCTGGTTCATCGTGCTGATGATTACGCACTACGTGTCGCTCTCGTCGATGATCGCGGGATGCTGTTTTCCGATCTTCGTGCTGCTGTCGCCCAAAATCAACCACTCGGTGCCGCTCGTCGTCTTCTCGTTCGTCATCGCCGCACTGCTCATCTGGACGCACCGCAAGAACATCGACCGGCTGAAAAAAGGCACCGAGTCGAAAATCTACATCTGGCGCCCCGTCGCTTCCAGAAGGCGCAACGACCCCGATAAATAAGGCTTCTCCCCCTCCCTTCATATACCGAGACTATGCTGCAAGAGAATCTGATCCGAATGTACGAAGAGAGCTTCCGCGCTCACCGCGAGCTGCCGGCGCTGACCGACTATTTCAAGGGCGAAACCTTTTCGTACTACGAGATGGCCAAGGAGATCGCCAAACTGCATCTCTTCTTCAAAAAAGCGGAGATCCGCCGCGGCGACAAGATCGCGCTCGTCGGCCGCAACAATCCGCGCTGGTGCATCACCTATCTGGCGACGATCACCTACGGAGCGGTCATCGTCCCCATCCTCCAGGACTTCGCGCCCGCCGACATCGTACACATCGTCAACCACTCCGAGAGCCGCCTGCTCTTCGTCGGCGACAACTACTGGGACATCATCGAGGAGGACGAAATCGCCCGCATCGACGCGGTGCTGTCGCTCACCGATTTCCACGTCATCTACGAACGCCGCGGCAAATCGCTCGGCGTCTACATGCGCGACATGGTGAAAAACTACCGCGCCAAATACAAACGGGGTTCTCGGCCGACGACATCAAATATCCCGACATCCCCAACGACCAGATGGTGCTGCTGAACTACACCTCCGGGACGACGGGCTATTCCAAGGGCGTGATGCTCACGGTGAACAACCTCACGGGCAACGTGCTGGTGGCGAAAAACGCCCGGAACACCCAGACCGGCACCCACTATTTCGTACGCGGCGGACGCACGCTGTCGTTCCTGCCGCTGGCACACGCCTACGGCTGTGCGTTCGATTTCCTCTCCCCGCTGGCCGTAGGCGGCCACGTGACGCTGCTGGGAAAGATTCCCTCGCCGAAGATCCTCATCGAGGCGATGCAGATGGTAAAGCCCACCGTGATCTGCTGCGTACCGCTCATTCTGGAAAAGATCTACCGCAAGCAGGTGCTCCCGCTGCTGGAAAAGGGCCCGATGTCGATCGCCATGAAGATTCCGCTGCTCAACTCGGCGATCTATTCCGCCATCCGCAAGAAACTGATCGATTCGTTCGGCGGCGAAGTGGTCATCTTCATCGTAGGCGGCGCCCCGATGAATCAGGAGACCGAGTCCTTCCTGCTGAAGATCAAGTTCCCGATCACCGTAGGCTACGGTATGACCGAGTGCGGCCCGCTGATCAGCTTCACCACCGACGACCTCTTCAAGGCCGGCTCCTGCGGCATGTACATCAAGGAGTACCTCGACCTGCGCATCGACTCGCCCGATCCGGAGCATACGGCCGGCGAGATCATCGTCAAGGGCGAACACGTGATGCTGGGCTACTACAAGAACGAAAAGGATACGCACGCCGTGCTCGAACCCGACGGCTGGCTCCACACGGGCGACATGGGCACGATGGATCCGGACGGGACGCTCTACATCCGCGGACGCTGCGAAGACCATGATCCTCTCCGGAAGCGGACAGAACATCTATCCCGAGGAGATCGAGGACAAGCTCAACAACATGTACCTCGTGCTGGAATCGCTCGTGCTGGAACACAACGGCAAACTCCACGCACTGGTCGTGCCCGACTACGAGCAGGCCGAGCGCGAAGGGGTCGACAAGAACGACCTTCCGCAGATCATGGAGAACAACCTCAAAGAGTTGAATACGGTCGTGGCCGGTTACGAACATGTCGCAGCGATCACGATCTACCCCACCGAATTCGAAAAGACCCCCAAACGAAGCATCAAACGCTACCTCTACAACGTGACGCTGCTGGGCAAATAACCGGCAGGCCGCGTCGCCTGATAATTCACCCGCCGCTCGTCCTTTCCGGTTTCATCCGGCACATCGCGTGCCGGATTTTTCGTCGTGTCTGAGTCGTTGCCGTTTTTGGTTCGATAGCTGGGAAGAAAAGCGGTTGCCTCCCACGCTTCGCCACGTTCGGCCCAGGATGACGATTGGCAATCGTCATCCTGAGAAGAAATTCGGCAGGGATTCCGACGCGAGGATCGACCGCCGGCGTATTTGCGGGACGAAGTCTGCGGAGGACGCTCTTGCGGCAGACCTCCGCCCGCGGAAGCTTCGACCTGCGCGGCGCAAGCGCCGCCATGCCGTGATGCACCGTAGATACTCCCGCTCAGCAATGTTCGACGAAAATTTGACATTGCACTCGCTTATTCGTACTTTGGCTGCGCCGTAGATACTCCGTCTCGGCATAATCAAGCTGACGCTTGCTTCTGCGCTCGACTTTTCGTATCTTTGACCGTCATGAAATACTACAAGAAACAGAAAATCGGCGAAAACCTGCTCTACGTCATGGTCTGGCTGGCGATTCTGCTCGTGCCCATCCTCAACTCGAAGATGATGTCCGAGGTGCACGTCAGCCTCTCCAACATCCTGATCGCATGGCAGCAGATCGCCCCCTATCTGTTCATCTTCATCATCCACAACGCCTTCATCGTGCGCTACGTCAAGCGCCACCAGTACATGCGTTACGTCGTCGTCGACGTGCTCTTCATCTCGGCGGTCTTCTACGGCGTCGACATCCTCGACAGCATACTGGGCGACTTCGCCACGCCGGAGCATCTCATCAGCGCCAAACACGCGTCGTTCACCGACCTGCCCGTCTACTGGAACATCGTGCTGGGACTCTTCATGACCTGCGCCAACACCGCCATCAAGATGATGTACCAGTCGCTGCGCGACGAGCAGGCCATGGAGGAGCTCAAACGACAGAACCTCCAGGCCGAAATGGACTATCTCAAATACCAGATCAACCCCCATTTCTTCATGAACACGCTCAACAACATCCACTCGCTGATCGACATCGACGCCGCCTATGCGCAGGACGCCGTGATCGAGCTGTCGAAGATGATGCGTTACGTCCTCTACGAATCGGGGCACGAGGCCATTACGCTCGAGAAGGACATCCAGTTCATGGAGAACTACATCAAACTGATGCGCATCCGCTACACCGAAGACGTGGATATCCGGTTCGACTACCCGAACGACCTGCCGCACGACGTCACCATACCGCCGCTGCTGCTGATCGTCTTCGTCGAAAACGCCTTCAAGCACGGCATCAGCTATTCGCGGCCGTCGTTCATCCACATCCGGGTGCGCTACATCGACGGGAAGGTCTATTACAGCATCATCAACAGCCGTCATACGGCCGAACCCTCGGGAAAGGACGCGGGTATCGGCCTGGAAAACGTCCGGCGGCGGTTGCAGCTGATCTTCGCCAACCGCCACACGCTCGCGATCGACACCCGCCGGCCCAACATGTATCGTGTCAAACTCATCATCCCCGCTACCTCCCATGATTAAATGCATCGCCATCGACGACGAACCGCTCGCACTGCGCCAGCTGCGCACCTACATCGCACGCGTTCCCTTTCTGGAACTTGCGGGCGAATACCGCAACGCGCTCGAAGCCTCCCGCGCGCTCGAAGAACAGTCCGTGGATCTGATCTTCTGCGACATCAACATGCCCGATCTCAGCGGCATCGATTTCGTGCGCTCGCTCTCCGCGGAGCAGCGGCCGATGATCGTCTTCACGACCGCCTACTCCGAATACGCCGTCGAGGGATTCAAGCTCGAAGCGATCGACTACCTGCTCAAACCCTTCGGTTTCGACGAGTTCAACCGTGCCGCACAGCGGGCCAAATCGCTCTCCGAACTCATCCGCAGCCGCCGCGAACATCCCGAAGAGACGACGGAAAGCATCTCGCTGCCGCAGGACAGCCGCGAATTTCTCTCGATCAAGACCGACCACATGGTCTCGCTGGTCAATTCGAGAACATCATCTACCTGGAAAGCATGGGCGAATACGTGCGCATCCACACGACCGAAGGCAAGACGCTCACCGCGCTCTACCGGCTCAAAAACATGGAAGCGGCGCTGCCCGCCGACACCTTCATGCGCGTACACCGCTCCTACATCGTCAACCTGCGCCGCATCGCCGGCTATGCCAAGGGGCGCATCTTCTTCTCGACCGACGAAAATGACTTCGTTCCCATCGGCGAAAATTACCGCGAAACCTTCGCCGCCTATACCGAGAAAGCCTACAATACGCTTTGAACGGAAGGCCTCCGCCCATAAATTCAGCCCTGCCGCAAACGTTTGCGGCAGGGCTGAATCCATAAAAACTCCTCACTCCACCCGCGGATCACGCCGCAGGCCAGCGCCGACAGGCATAACGGATGAAGCCGGCCGTCGACACCGCGCCCAGCAGAACCGCGGCGCCGCAGGCGACGAAGACGTCGCCGATGCCGACCAACGGCGAAACGATACCGCCCATAAGGAAACCCGACGCGCCGAGCGCCGCCGAAGCCGCTCCCGCATTATCGCGTTCGCAGTCGAGGACGATCGACGTGCCGGCGGGCTGGATCATCCCGAAGGCGAACATCAGCAGGAAAAAGGCCGGTTCGACGACCGCGATCGGCGCTTTCATCCACAGAGCGGCCGCCGTGACGATGGCCATAAAGACGGACGCGCCGCCGCCGATGCGCAGTCCGCGATACGAGTCGGCAAACCGGCCCGCCACGGCACAACCGACACCGATACCGACGGCGTTGGCTGCAAAACAAAGTCCGAACGCCAATGGCGAAAGTCCGTACCCCTGTTGCAGAATGAACGGCGAAGCGGAGATATAGGCGAACAGCACCAGCATCGACGAGGCATAAGCCGCCAGAAAAGCGACATATTTCGGATTTCGGAACACCTTGCCGTAGGCGGCGAAGGCCGACAGCACGCCGCGCGCCGAACGCCGTGCAACAGGCAGCGATTCGCGCACCTGCGAACACAAGACCGCCAGCGCCGCACCGACGAGCAACAGCAGAACGAACGTCCCCTTCCACGAGGTGAAATCCAGCAGCATACCGCCCACGACGGGTGCCACGACCGGAGCGACGCCGTTGACGGCCGAAATCATGGCAATGAACCGGGTGAGCTCGTTGCCGGTATACATATCCGTAGCAATCGAACGGGCGAGTACGATACCTCCGGCAGCCGTAAATCCCTGGAACAGGCGCAGGAGATTGAACAGATAGATATTCGGCGCGACGATACAGAGCGCCGTCGCCACGATGAAGGCTGCCATCGAAACCAGCAACGGCATCCGCCGGCCGTAACGGTCGCTGATCGGACCGATGAAGACCTGTCCGACGGCCAGGCCGAACATGCCGGTCGTCAGGCTCATCTGTGCCATCGACGCCGACGAACGGAAATAATCGGCCAGCGCAGGAAGCGCCGGCAGGTAGAAATCGGTGACGAACGGCCCGAATGCCGTAAGCAGGCCGAGCGTCACGAAAAGAAACGTGTAATTTTCGTTGTTGCGATTCATAGTTTGTCTTACTTGGAAACGATCGATCATATCCACAAAAAAAACATGCAGCACTCGTCACAACCAGACTTACGTGACGAGCACAACATGTTGTTTTGCGGTGCAAATATAACTCTTTTTTTCGGAATCGCCGCTTCCGGACCCGACCGTTTCGCACACTGGCCGCGCCCACGGCACCGTCAATCCTTCCCGTACGGCAAGCGATGCCAAAGGCATATCTTCTTCCCTGCGGACGAACGCCACTCCGTCCCCGCGACACAAGCGGCCGCGAAACCTTCGCGGCCTGCACCGAAAAGGCCGACGACGCACGCCGGGGGGGGGCGGTCACGCACCTGCACGGAGAATGAAAAGGCACGGCTGTCTCCAGTCGTGCCTCCCTGTTCCTCGGGCGATCCTTAAAATTCGAACCCGAGTTTGATGCTGAACCCTCCGCAATTGATCGAATCGGAATAACTATACCCGAACTCGATCCGCTGCATCGTATAGCCGATACCGAAGTTCACAGCGCTCCGCGATCCGACAGCAAAACGGACGCCGACCATCGGATTAAAATAGAAACCCGTATCCTCATGCACCGTATATCCGATCTTCATATCGATAAACGGACATACGGAGTGTTTCAGCAGATCGGCCCGCAGATCGGCGAAAATCGGAATCTCGACTGCATCCGCATCGAAATAATAGTGCGCACCGACACCGACGCCGGCAAAAAAGCAAGGTAGAATCTGATAGCCGTGCGAAGTCGAAAACTCGACGCGATCCAGTCCGAAATCGCCCGTTCCGATCGTATAGCCCAGATCGACGAATCCCCGATACCCCTTTTGCGGCCCGCGTCCGTTTCCGCTGAAACCTGCGGCACTACCGGTTAACGCATTCCCGGCAGATCGACCATTGACCTGTTCCTTTGAAATTTTCTCGACATCGGCCATTTTATAGGCGAACACGCGCCGTCGGATGTCTGGATTTTCAACGACTCGTTGGGAACCTGTTCGATGATCGTTCCTCGAATCACACTGCCGTTTTCAGATAGACGACCTCCTGTAACGACTGGGCCGAGACTGTCCCGATACCGACGCTGACGATCGCCAGCACCAGTAAAAAAAAGTAAATTTCTTCATCTTGACTGTTATTGTCATCCCGCTCGACTCCTGCGCAGGGTTATTCTAAAAAAAGAAAGTGTGGAGTCGTTCGTCTATCTGTTCCGAGGTTCTGGAATACCTTGC